>ERZ1106941.1827-NODE-1827-length-18924-cov-18.111559_pt1 | contig 18924 bp, 16 predicted proteins | sample MGYA00403670_ERZ1106941 | MGnify/ENA primary metagenome ERZ1106941 (study PRJEB35170, sample SAMEA104062400) | human gut metagenome | biome: human gut; feature: human-associated habitat; material: faeces | place: Denmark | collected 2012-06-04 ...
GGGTTCGAACCCTGGACACCCTGATTAAGAGTCAGGTGCTCTGCCAGCTGAGCTAGTGGCGCATATGTTTATCTCTCGTGAACACAAATGATATTATATATTAATTTTTTTTAAATTGCAAGCGTTTTTTTAGAAAATCTTCATTTTTTTCATTGGCGGATTTTCTATTCTGTGGTATTTTATTCATGGACTGAAAAACGCACTTTTTTAGTCTATCAAATTTAAAGGAGGTCACTCATTTATCATGCGTGTTGATGAAAGACTATTAAAATATGTTTCCTATTGGACTACTTCGAGTGAAGATTCCGATACGATTCCTTCTACGGACAGACAATTTAACCTGGCAAAAGAATTAGAAAAAGAATTACTTGATCTTGGTTTACAGAAAGTAACACTGACAGACCACTGTTACATCTACGGCCTGATCCCGGCTACCCCTGGATACGAAGACAAAAAAGCGGTCGGCTTTATTTCCCATATGGATACGGCACCTGATTTTTCCGGTGAAAATGTCAAACCCCAGATCATTCCGGATTACAACGGTGAGGATGTTATTTTAAAAGGAACCGGTGACGTTTTAAAAACATCTGATTTTCCGGAATTGAAAACTTTAAAGGGCAGAACCCTGATCACGACAGACGGCACAACTCTGCTTGGTGCAGACGATAAGGCAGGCGTTGCTGAGATCATGACTGCTGCTGAACAGCTCATCTCCTCTGACATTCCACACGGCGATATCTGGATCGGGTTTACACCGGACGAAGAAGTCGGACATGGTGCGGATCTGTTTGATCTTGACTACTTTAAAGCAGATTTTGCTTACACGGTAGATGGCGATTACGAGGGTGAAGTTGCCTATGAAAACTTTAATGCCGCAAGCGCAGTTTTCGCTGTCAAAGGCGTGAATGTCCACCCTGGTGAGGCGAAAGATATCATGGTCAATGCCGCTCTCGTTGCATGTGAGATCCAGTCTCAGCTTCCTCCAATGGAAACGCCTGCCCACACCGAGGGAAGAGAAGGTTTCTATCATCTGACCGATATGTCCGGCGACGTTGCCGCAGCAACTCTTTCCTACATCATTCGTGATCACGATAAAGTGATGTTTGAAACACGTCAGAAAAAAATGCAGGAAATCGCAGATTCCATGAACCAAAAATACGGTGTCGGAACTGTTACACTGACTATCCACGATTCCTACGCAAATATGTTGGAAATCATTGAGAAAAATACTTATGTTGTGGATATCGCAAAGAAAGCTATTTCTTCTGTTGGTCTTGAACCAATCTCACGTCCGGTACGCGGCGGTACCGACGGTGCGCGTTTAAGCTTTATGGGACTTCCGTGCCCGAATCTTGGCACAGGCGGTTACGGTTTCCACGGTCCATTCGAACACATCAGTGTGGAAGGAATGGAAACTGCTGTAGCTGTGATCAAAGAGATCGTGCGCATTACCGCAGAGCTTTGATGACCAAATGCCAAAAAGGGCGTGTGAAAAAGTAAGAATCATTTTTTCACACGCCCTTTCAAATACATCTTTAATTGCGTTTTACTTATGATGCATTTCTATAAATTTGCGATCAACGCTGCAATTTCATCCGGTGTCATGATCTTATTTGGATTGCTCATATCTGCCATGGAAGGCTCTGCTTCCTGTACCGGCACCTCTTCGATTACTGATTCATCTGCGGAAACCGGAATTTCTTCTGTGATGGTAGTTTCTTCCGGAATTTTTACTTCTTCAATCACTGACTCATCCGCAGATACCGGAATTTCTTCTGTCAAAGTTACTGCATCCGTATCCGGCTCTACTGTTGCTTCCTCCGTAATCGGAACTTCTTCCGCTTCCACTTCTTCTACCGGTTCTGCCTGCACCTCCTCCGCGGCTGATGCAGCATCGTTCAAATCATCAAAAACCGGCATCTCGCCGATTGACGGTTCCTCATCTATCAGGGATGTATCGGCTGCTTCCGGTTCTTCTTCATCCATTAATGGCATTTCGCCGATTACCGGTTCCTCATCCAGATCTCCGCCGTCAGTTAAATCCGGGAGTTCTGTTTCTGATAATTCTTCTCCCAATGTTGGCAGTTCCATATTAGACAGATCTTCATCCATTGCCGGCATTCCCAGATCCTGCAACTCTTCATCTTCTGTCGGCACTCCAAGATCCGGCAGCTCTTCATCTTCTGTCGGCATTCCTGAATCCGGCAACTCTTCATCTTCTGTCGGCATTCCTGAATCCGGCAACTCTTCACTTTCTGTCGGCATTCCATGATCCGGCAACTCTTCATCTTCTGTCGGCATTCCATGATCCGGTAATTCTTCACTTTCTGCCGGCATTCCTGGATCCGGTAATTCTTCATCCATTGCCGGGGAAACAGCTGCCATAACCGGCACTTCCGCAGCAGGATTCTCCTTTACTGAACCAACAGCCTGACTTACCGCCTCTTTCACATAAGTATGTATCTGCTCTATGGCAGATGCAAGTTCTTTCTCCAATGTGTCATGAATCATATTTGACAAAACATCCTGCATGTCACTCTGCAGTGATTCTTTGACATCATTTAAATTATCAAGAACTAATTTCTGACTTTGCGTCAATTCCTGTAATTTTTCATCCATCAGGTTTCTCTGCATGTCCATGATCTGCTGACTGTTTTCAGAAAGCTTTTCTTCTACTTCCAGCGTCTTTTCAATTACCTGCTCATTCGAATGCATAAGAGCATCTGTATTTTCTTTGTTTCGTGCAAGCGTCAGCTTTGCAATTGCCTTCTGTGCCGTAATGATCTCATCCGCTGGAACTGCAACTTTTTCTCCGATATTATCTATCTTTTCCGCTAACTTTTTCTGCATCAGATAATTGGCTTTTCCTGTACGCAGCAGTTCTTCTGCCTGTTCATCCAAATGGGCTTTTTCCTCATTTTTCATCCTATGGATATATGTGACAAGCAAACCTGTCCACACTAAAATAAGCGCTGCAATAATACCAACAACCATCATTTTTGATGCATTTTTCAAAACTAAATACAGATCAATCCACAAAAATGGTATCAATATCGATGATATAAAAATCATAATACGATTGACCTCTATCTTCTTTGGTTTCTTTAATGAATCGTCTTTTGCCATAACAGAACCTCCCGCTTTTTGCACTAACTATCATGCATGGATTTATAGTCTATATTTTAACACATTAAAACAAGCCTGAAAACATCCATTATAAAATATTTACATCCCATCACTTATCCGTTCGCAACACTGTTACAGACTGTTGAAACCGGCCATGATTTCCTAAGTGCCATATAAGAAATCAGAAAATTTGCAAACCAGCCAGCCGGTACAGCAAGCCAGACAAATGCAATGCCAAAACATGGTGCAAAAATCATGGCAACAGACAGGCGGATTGCAAGGTTAACTATATTTGCAATAAGAAATGGGCGCATAATCCCAAGTCCACGCAGAACTCCATCTGTTGCCATCTTAATACCCATGAAGATGAAAAAACAGCCAAGCCATCTCATATAATCCCCGGACACCTGATATGCTAAGTCAGTTCCATCTTTACCCAGGAATAATGAAGAAATCTGTGTGTACATGGTTTCAATAACTACAAAGGCAAGAATTGCGAAACACAGGTCTAATACCAGCGCAGCATGATATCCTTTTTTGATGCGGTTGATTTTCTTTGCACCAAGATTCTGTGAGACATACGGTGAAACCGCATTGCCGATGGACACAAATATCAACGAGAAAACATTCTCTACTCTCATTGTTGCCGCATAACCTGCGAGTGCCTGTGTACCAAATGGATTTACAACTGCCTGTACGATCATCATACCAATTGACACTGTGGACTGCTGGAGAATCGACGGTACAGCAATTTTGAGCATCAAATGTAATTCCTGACCATCAAACCACTGAAATTGACTCTTATATTGACGCATCCGGCAAAAGAAAATCAGAAATGAAAATACCGCAGAAATCCCCTGTGCAATAAGGGTTGCAAGAGCTGCCCCGAACACACCGAGACCAAGTCCTGCCACCATCCAAAGATCCATAAGAATATTTAAAATAGAAGAAAATATCAAAAGACCCAATGGTATTTTTGATTCTCCAATTGAGTTAAACATCGTTGAAAAAATATTATACATAAACAGAAATGGAAATCCCGCAAAATAAATGCGGAGATACTGTACTGCTTCCTCCAGTATATCAGTTGGTGTCTGTAATAAATTCATCATTGAATGTGAAAAACAAAAACCAAAGCCACCCAGAAGCAGGCTTAAAATCAGAAAACTGACCAACGATGTTGACACAATTGTTTTCATTTTACCATAATCTCCGGCACCAAAATAGCGGCTTACGAGCACACCGGCACCGACACCGGCACCTAATGCCACACAAATAAATACATTCGTTAGTGCAGCACAGGCACCGACAGCTGCAAGTGCAGAGGAACCGACAAACTGACCAACAATGATGGAATCAGCCATATTATACACTTGCTGAAAAAAACTGCCGAGAATCATCGGCATTGCAAATATTGTCAGTGCTTTAAGGGGCTCATCTGTGATTAAATATTCATCTTTTGACATTATCATATTTCTCCCTTTTCCCAGAGACTCTGCTCTGGCAAATACCAATGAACTTTCCTGCTTTATCCCTCACTTGCTGCCCTTTTATATCTAATCGGCACATCATATCCAAATGTTCTCTTTCCATGGACTTCCATACTTTCGGATACCTCCAGACAAGTGTCTGAAAACTTCTCCCACAGCCTGAATACCATAACCGGGGTAAATTGGCTCACACTGCCCCCTTCCCAGACACCATCCTTTTCCTGATATATAGCTGGTGTAAACTTTTCAGATTTTTTATTTTATCGTTACAGACAGTATTCACATGCTGTGCATATGGAAATATTTTCCCATCTTCTTTCATTTCTGTAAATTGTTCTTTGTTATCAAAATGTCCTGTCATTAGTTTTACAAATCTTTCTACATTCACTATAATTTCCTGCCTTTCTGCAGATATTACTGCTCTTAAAACATAAGCTGAAGCCCCATTACAATGATCCACATATATGCGCAGGTCTTTGGTATCATTAATAATCCGACCTGCGGTTTTGTTTTACTGAACAGTGTTACCGGAAGATAACATCCAAAAGAAATAATGATGGCTGCAGCCATCCTCGTCATATGATATCCATATGTATTTCCGGAAATCAGATATAAGATCATTACACCTATACCGGTAACAGCAAAGACCGCATTTCTTATAACAGATAATTTCATATTTCCTTCATCTGTACACCAGTTATTCTGCGGAAACATACATATCACAATTCTGATAACCGCTGATATCCATATAACAACCTCAATGACTACTGGTATTTTTAATTCCGGGAATGTATATTTCCATATATACATTAAAAGAATATAAAACATCGTCATTGTGATAGACGATACCTGCAATCCAATTCCAAGCTGTCTCTTTATTTTATCATTGGTTCCACGTACAGCCCTTATAATTCTTGGCACCAGATGAAAAGCATCCCCTCCACAAAGTGTCAATGTCAGTATTCCATATAGTACATACAGGATATTTCCTTTTGAGAATAAAAAAAATAAGACTGCTGCTGCCAGATCAAAAGTCAGATACACTGCATCAAAGACTGCTTCCATCAAATCCGGAATCTGTGGTTTATAATTACTCTTTTTCACTTGCTCTCTCCTCTTAATAGTTCTTCCGCATTGTTACAAATTTTGTCAAATACATTCATACACACATGCTTTTCTTCTTCTGTCAGCCCTCTTAAAACATTCTGTGCAAACTGTTTTTGTGCGTTTAATCCTGCGTCCACGATAAGTGCCGCATCATCCAGAAGGACAATTTCAATATGTTTTTTATTATCTTTACTTTGTTTTCTTTTTATAAGACCTTTGTTTTCCAATTTTTTCAATGAAGAAGAAACATGTGATTTCGTTGATTTTCTGATCCTTACTATTTCCGCTGCAGTATTATGATGTGGATTATTATGTAAAAACATAATTATATCGTATTCCATCTGTGTTAACTCATATTGATCGCACACCTCGCCAGAAAGTAATTCATAATAGTTTGTAATCGTCTTATGCTTGTCCCAGAAATACATCTGCGCCTCCTTATTGTTCTTTTTAGAACGATTATAGGGTAATACTTCTGCTATGTCAATTATTTTTTCTTCACAATACGCATTGGTCCAACCCGTGATATATGATCAGCATTGCTTATGGTATTAAAAAGACCTTCTGCAGAAGCCTGTTTCATCCTTTGATGAATCCAGCTTTTTCCACAGAAGGTCTTTTATTTTTCTACACATATTTACTATGTTCGGATTTTATTTAATGAACCCGACCTGTTTGCTGATGATTTCGACCTGCTCATCTTTCTTTTTATTATATTCCACTTTCTTCTCTTCAAAGTAGTTTCTTCCATAAGAATCAATGGATACGATCAGTGGTCCAAATTCTTTTACATGGCAATGCCACAAAGTCTCAGGCATTCCCAGATCTTTCCACTGTGCCTCCACGATTTCTTCCACTTCTACTGCCGCCACGACTGCATTTCCTGCAGGAAATACACAATGGATTGCACCAAAGTCCTTGCAGGCTCTCTCGGTATTTTCCTTCATGCCGCCCTTGCCTACAATGACACGGACGCCTGTGGTCTCTACAAATTCATACTCAAACTTTTCCATTCTCATAGATGTCGTAGGGCCTACGGATACCATCTCGTATTTGTCATCTCCCAAGGGGCGGATAATCGGGCCGGCATGCAGGATTGCAGCATCTCTGACATCCACAGGAATCTCTCTTCCCTCTTCTACAACACGACGGTGTGCCACATCACGACAGGTTGTAATATCTCCTGTCAGGTATACAATATCTCCAATATGAATATCCTTTAAATCCTCTGCCGATACAGGTGTTACCAGAATTTTCTTACCATCTTTTATTTCTACTGCCATAATTATTCTCTCCCTTCTGAATTAGTTCTCTTCCTTATATTCAAAACCGGTATGGGTATCTACCGTAAAGTTTAAGTCCTTATCAAATACAATATGTCCTCTTCTGTGGCTCCAGCAGCCTACATTTACTGCCACACCAATCGCAGATGGATGGCGTGCGGTATTCTCAATGTTAACTCCCATGACAGAATAATTGCCACCCATACCCTGCGGTCCAAGACCAATGGCATTAATACCGTCTTCCAACAATTTCTCCATCTTAGCAGCGTTAGCATTGTCATTGTGAGAACCTACCGGACGCATCAGTGCCTTTTTCGAATTTAATGCTGCTGTTTCTACGGAAGTACCAACGCCGACACCAACCAAAAGTGGAGGACATGCATTCAATCCATAAGTTGTCATACGATCTAATACAAACTTGGTCACTCCCTCATAGCCTTCGCCCGGCATTAAAACCGTGGCATTGCCAGGAAGCGTACAGCCTCCACCTGCCATGTAAGTATAGATTTCACATTTATCGGAATTTGGAACAATGTCCCACCATACAGTAGGGGTTCCTTTTCCTACATTTTTACCTGTATTGTACTCATCAAAAGTTTCTACGGAATTGTGACGAAGCGGTGTTGCAACTGTAGCCTGCATCACTGCATCCTTCAGTAATGCTTCCAGATTATCAATCAGTGGGAATTTTGTTCCACATTTTACCCAGAACTGTAATACACCGGTATCCTGACAGGAAGGACGGTTTAATTTCAATGCCAGTTCCTGGTTGCGGAACATGGTATCGTAGATGACATTCGTCATAGGAGAATCCTCTTTGTCTCTCAGTTCCTGCAGTTTTGCGATAACATCATCCGGCAGCTTCTTTGCTGTAAATCCTACGAACTGCGCCATAATATCAGTCAGTTTCTTTACTTGTACTTCATTTGACATATTTTTTTCCTCCAGATTTTTTAATAATATAATTTAAAAGTGAAATTTTATCCTACGTGATAAAAATTTTATCCTACGTGATAAAAATTTTATCCTACGGATAAAATGGAAATGCTATTGGTAAAATAATCATGCTGACCACGGTTGCAATGACGATCAACGGCATTCCAGCTTTTACATAATCCATAAATTTATAGTTGCCGGCTCCGACTACCATCGTATTGGCAGGCATTCCGATTGGAGTAGCGTAGGCACAGGAACCTCCTATGACACATGCCATCAGAACTGCTCTTGGATCTGCACCCATTCCCTGGGCAATGGATATACAAATCGGTGCCATCAGGGCTGTAGTAGCTGTATTTGACATAAAGTTTGTCATGATACAGCACAGAATAAACACCACAAAAGTGAATAGTACCGGAGAAGGATTTTCACCCAATGCTCCAACCACCTTATCTGCAATCAGTTCTCCTGCTCCAGTAACCTCGAGTGCCTTTGCCAGAGAAAGCGTACCTCCAAACAGGAAAATAGTTTTTAAATCAATGGATTTTAAAGCATTCTTTTCAGAAATGACACCGGTGAGGATTAATAAAATTGCTCCTACGCAGCCTGTGATACAAAGTTTTACACCAATCTGTTCTTCAAAAATCATCCCTATCAGGGTGGCAATCAGAATCACCAGCGATAATACTTTTTTCCACTTTGGAACATTGCTAAAATCCTGTGACTCATCAAAAATAGAATCATCTGCATCCGTCGTGTCATGATGCGGTAAAATTTTAAATCCGATCGTAGCATAAAATAGAATACCAACGATCAGAATCGGCAGACCGACAATCGCATACTCGAAAAATCCAAATTTCAATCCCAACGGTTCAAGTGCAGATTGTGCAATCATATTGCCGGGTGCACCAATCAGTGAAAGATTTCCTCCCATTGCTGCTGCAAATACTAACGGCATTAAAAGTCTTGACCGCTTATACCCTGACTTCGCTGCAATTCCAATTACAACCGGAATAAGAACTGCTGCCGTACCGGTGTTGGAAAGAAATCCGCTCATAACTGCCACAATCACCATGATTGCGATAATCAGACTGCGTTCCGTTTTTGCAAATTTTGTTACCAGACTTCCAATCTCATTTGCCATACCGGTTTCAAACAATGCCCCGCCTACAATGAACATGGCAACAAACAGAATCACGTTACTGTTGATAAATCCATTGAAAGCATCACTTACGCTCAACACACCGGTAATCACAAGACCAATGCAGACAATCATGGATGTCAGACCGAGTGGAATCTTCTCTGTAACAAACATGATAATGGCAAATGCCAGAAATATTAATGTAATTACTGTCGGGCTCATAGAAAACCTCCTTTTTTCTCTTTTTTATCATGTTAAAAAGTGACATGGCCTTGTCGTTTTCCTTTTGTAAACACAGCATATCGCATTTTCAGTATAATGTACATTTCATATACTTGACGTCAGCATAGTTTTTTCCTATACTGAAACTATAGTATAATTTTTCTGTACAATGACGGAGGATTCTATGACACTGACACAATTAGAATACTTTTGTATGGTATGCCGCTACCATAGTATTACCCGCGCGGCTGACGCGCTCTATGTTTCCCAGCCTACGATCTCCACTTCGATCCGGGATCTGGAAAAAGAATTTCACCTGAAACTTTTTAACCATGGAAAGAACAGAATTTCCCTCACCAAAGACGGTGCGGCTTTTTATCAGAAAGCAGAATTTATTCTAAAACAGACGCAGGAACTGTACACCGACTTTTCAAATATTGAAAAAAAGCGGCACCCGCTACGGATCGGTATTCCTCCTATGATCAGCACGGTATTTTTTCCGCGGGTGACCGACCAGTTTCAGGAACAGTATAATATACCCATTCAGCTTTTAGAATATGGCTCCCTCCGCGCCCGTACTTTAGTCGACAATGAACAGTTAGATATCGCCATGGCAAATATGGATTTTTATAATCTGGATAAATATAACAGTTATGTCATGATGGAAGACAGATATGTCTACTGTGTTTCCAAGACGCACCGGTATGCCGATGAAAAAGAAATTACAATGGATATGTTAAAAGATGAGCCCATTATCTTATTCAATACGGACTCTGTTCAAACCCAGACAGTCATCACCCGTCTGCGCAGTGCCGGGATCACACCAAATGTCCACATGTACTGCAGCCAGCTCGTTACTGTCCTTAATTTTGTCCGGGGTGGTAAATGTGGTGCTTTTTTGTATTCCTCTCTCGCTACCAATCCCCGTGATTTTGTTGTGATCCCGGTATCCCCGGAAATCACCAGTAAATTTGGTATCATCTGGAAAAAGGGTGTTTTTGTACCGGATCAGTTAACTAAATTTGTAAAATTCATTCAGGAGTATGATGTTACCCCTTATTTACCGAAACTTTAATCTGACAGTCTTTTTTTTATCAACTTGTTTAGAAAACTTTACGGTAACTGCAATCACTCAAAATCTCTGGTAATGTTCGTAAGCCATTTATTTCTGAAATAGTGAATGAATACCACAGGCATTTTTTCGAACTCGTCCAGTGTCATGACAAAGTATACCCAGACAGGCGGCAGTTTAAAAACATATGCAGCAAGAAAAGTAAGTGGGACTGCAACAAGCCACATAAATATAGTATCTACGATCATTCCAAATCTGGTATCACCGCCACCCCTGAAGCAGCCGCATATAAGACAGGTATTAATACCTTCGCCCACAAAACGCCAGGTTGTCATAATGATAAAAATGCCAAGATAATAAATAGCCGTCTCTGTTAATTTATCCCGGTAGAAATCCAGTATCATAGGACGGATCGCCAGAATAACGACACATCCGATCAGGCTGACAATAAATGTTATTCTAAGCATTCGTTTTCCGTACTCTCTTGCTGTATCGATGCGGTCTTTCCCAAGTTCCTGACTGACAATGATCGTAGTAGCGTTGGCAAAACCACGGCAGGCGATAGCGCCGATATTTACCACCATAACAGCAACGGCATTTGCTGCAACCATATCATCACTAATATGACCAAGAATTGCTGCAAATGCTGAATTGGCAAAGCTCCAGACAACGTCATTTATCACGGCCGGAGTGGCAATTTTTATAAAGTCCTGAAACAGAATATCTGATTTTGTAAAGAAATATTTTATTCTGAATCTGACGTCTGAACTGCGTAATGAGTAAATCAGACAAATCAACACTTCTGAGATTCTGGCAATCACAGTGCCAAGTGCAACACCTGTAACACCGAGCTTTGGAAGACCAAACAATCCAAAAATAAAGGATGCATTACAAAGTACATTGACACAAAGCGAAACAATATACGTAACCGACGGCAGCATGATTTTCCCGATGCTTCGGAGAGAGCTCATAAAAATCTGTGAGAATCCCATGAATAAAAATGAAAATGAAATCACCTTCAGATACTCACTTCCGGCAGCGATCGTGTCAGGACTGTTTGTAAAAATCTTCATAATTGCCGTTGGCATAGTAAAAGAGATAACAAAAAATATAAGAGAAATAATCAGGGAGATACGTTCTGCGAGACCAAGAATCTTCTCAACTGTCTTTTTATCACCTTTTCCCCAGTACTGGGCACATAAAACCGAAGTACCTGTTGCCATTCCATAATATAAGCAGAAAAGAATAAACGTATACTGGTTCGCAAGCGATGAAGCCGACATGGCAGTCTGGCTCACGTATCCAAGCATTACCGTGTCTGCAATGTTTACCAATGTTCCGATCAGATTTTGGAGCATAATCGGAAATGCTAATGTCGATGCATATTTTAAGAAATCTTTTTTATTTAACATACAGTAGTTCTTCCTTAGTTCTTAGAATTTAAATATAACAATTGACTGACCATACGATTATACTGTCTGCAGATAATATATGCAAACAGGAGTCATTCTTATATATTCTTAAAGCACGATTACCGCAGCATCAAGCCCCTCAACTTTTCCATTAAACGGCTCATCTCTAAGCAAATTATATTTTCCCTCATACTCGCTAAAGTTCTTTGCATTACTGCTGCAATTAAAAATCAAGGCAATTGTCTCTTCGACATTTTTTCGAATCAGGACTATTGTTTCTTCCTCATCCTTTGTAATTGCCCCGATCAGTTCGCCTTCTGAAATACACGCATGTTTTTTTCGGATCCAAAGCAGCTGTTTATACCATTCATACATCTCTTTGTCCTGGTATTCTTCATCCCAGTACATACCGCGCCTGCAATCCGGATCGTTTGCTCCCGGCATCGCAAACTCATCCCCATAATAAATCATTGGCATTCCCGGCAATAACAGCTGAAAAGCCGCTGCCAAATGCTGTTTTTTCTTATTTCCATTACACAGATGTAAAAATCTTGCTGTGTCATGGCTGTCAATCAGATTCCACATAAGAGGATAACATTTTTTATTTAAACGTCCCTTCAAATATCCAAGATTCTGTATAAACTGACTGACCTGTATCTTTTCATCTGCCAGCAGATCGATCAGATTCAGATAAAACGGATAGTTCATGACCGTATCCCATTCATCTCCCTCAAGAAAATCTCCTGCATAATGCCAGATTTCTCCAATGATCAGCATATCCTTTTTTACAGCCTTGACCGCTCTTCTAAAATTCTTCCAGAAATAATGACTGATCTCGTCTCCTACATCCATTCGCCATCCGTCAATATTACATTCCTTAATCCAATAGCACGCAACATCTGTAATGAATTTCTCAACTTCAGGATTTTTCAGATTTAGCTTAGGCATTCCGCCATAGTATCCGAAGCATTTATAGTTTGGAATCTCTCCTCTTTCACTTTTAAGTGGAAATTTCTCAATATAATACCAGTCCAGATATTTCGATTTTTCTCCCTTTTCCATGATATCTTCAAATGCAAAAAATTCTCTTCCTGTATGGTTAAACACTGCATCCATGACGATTTTCATTCCGCGCTTATGAGCTTCCTGTACCAGTTCCCTGAGATCTTCTGTCGTTCCAAATGATGGATCGATCTGATAATAATCAATGGTATCGTACTTATGACTTGAATTTGATTTAAAGACAGGTGTCATATACAAAACATCGATTCCCAGATTCTGAACGTGATCCAGATGTTCAATTATTCCTCTGAGATCACCATGCAGATCATCCATAGACGAAATTGGTGCTTTATACCATTGTTCCTTATCTACCTGCTGCGATGCTGCAAAACGGGCCGGAAAAATCTGATACACGACCTTATTTGCTGCCCAGTCCGGCACCTCAAACATTTCTTCTTCCCGAAGATTCTGCGGACAATCAAACATTCTGTCCCTGTTTGTGATGCATTCCTTATAAAACTCATAATTGCCATAATATATTTTTTCACCCTGCGTGTCCGTAAATTCAAAATAATATCTGAGACATATCAGATGCATCTGAAGCTGTGCTTCATAATAATCATGAAACTGTGAAGTGGCAATCTTCTTCATCAGAATAGTCTTCCGCGTATCCTTGCACTCCATTGGTATATACTTATCTTCACAGTGAAGGATGATCTCCTTCATATCATCTTTTTTAACCTGCACACGTATCACAAACAGATCCTTATCAATTGCGTAACAGAATCTTTTGTCCATATCATGATAAATTGCTGAATATTCCATAATAACCTCCATTCTTACGTGTGAAAAATCTTATTTTTTATACTATTTCCCCTCTACCTGTTCTTTTTCCTATATTTTAGTTTACTTTTTCAAATAATTCTAACGTGCCAAAGGTCGGATGTCGATGGTTTTTTGACCATTATTTACTCTAATTTATCACAAGTAGCAGGAAAAGCAACTATCCATTTCGCTCTGTAAAATGTTTATGGAAAATTCATTCGACAAATCATGCTTTCCGAACTAAAATAAGAATGCGATATGATAATTTCATGATCCTATGAAAGGAGACAACATGATATGAAGAATAAAAAATATTCCATCGTTTATAGCAGCTTAACAGGTAATACCAAGGTGCTGGCTGATGCAATCCACGAGGCATTACCTCAGGATGAATGTGAGTATTTCGGTGTGTCCGACACAGTGATCCCTTCTTCCGAACTACTCTATATCGGATTTTGGACAGACAAGGGTAATGCAGATACCAGGACATTACAGCTATTATCGCAGTTAAAGAATAAACAGATTTTTCTGTTTGGAACTGCAGGCTTTGGTGGCAGTGATATCTATTTTCGGAAAATCCTGATCATCCGGCAAATCTTGATGTATTGATCCAGAATTTTGACTGTGCATTGTCTCACCCTGATGCCAATGACCTGGAAAAACTGAAAGAAGCCGTTATGGATCCATCCTTCTGATAAGACCATAAAATAAGGCAGCCCCACATAGCTGAGTCTGCCCTACTCTCTTTATTTAACGTTGATGCCACTGGCATATTGCTGCAGAAACTGTTCTTTTCCGCATGGTCTTCCAAAATAATATCCCTGCAGATAATCAACCTTCATTTCTTTCATTTTCAGAAGCCATTCTTTTTCCTCGATGCCTTCTGCGCATATCCTGACGTTAATACAATGTACCATGGGGATGATATTTTTATATAATTCATAATCCCTGTTACTGTTCATCGCCTTGGCAGTAAAATCCCTATCCATTTTCACGTAACTTGGATTCATATCACGAATACAATGAAGATTCGAATATCCTGTTCCAAAATCATCGATCACAAAGGGAATCCCGTTCTTGTCCAGAGTTTTACGGAATTTACAGAACGAAGGTGTCATATCCATAAATCCGCTTTCTGTCATTTCAACACATAAGCATTCCGTCTGTAATGAATATTTTTGAATTGCATCCAGAATATCCCGCTCCACATTGCCTTGCAGGATCTGAACATAGGATACATTTACATTCATCCGGAAGTCAGGAATATATTTCTGCATTTCACAGCACATTGCTGCAGCTTCGTTCAAAATATATCTTCCAGCGGGAATGATCAATCCGGTCTCTTCCAATAATGGGATAAACTCCATCGGTGAAACAAACTCCCGCCCTTCTTCCGTTATCATGGAAAAACGCATCAGTGCCTCTGCTCCAATGATCTGTTCGGACTGACAGTCCACGATCGGCTGGTAGTATACTTCAAAGCCATCATAATGATTCACAATAGCATTACGAAGTGTTGCTATGATTCTTCCTTTTCGTAAAAAGACCTCATAGTCATCCTGGTCAAAAATATAGAATCCATTTTTACCCATGCTTTTTGCCTGTTTCAAGGCAAATTCAAACTTTTTGCGGCATTCTTCGGTTCCCTCACAAAATGTTGCTGCATCTATAACACCAATAGAAATAGAAAATATAGCTTCATAATTTTCGGCTACTATGAAATTACGAAGTTTATCTGTAATCTTTTCTTTCAGTGCCACAGCGTCTTCTGCGGAGGAAGCTTCCAGATCCACGATCACATACTGATCCGCTACCAGATGGTAAATTCTCTGCTTGTCTGAAAGGCATTCCTTCATACAGCCGGCTACGCTTCTCAGGATATAATTACCATAATCAGCTCCCCTGGAGCTATTGATCGCTCCAAAATCATCAATTCCTACATGCATAAAAAATCCCTTGGTAATGGGTTCTTTTTGTGCACGCAGGTAAGCAAGGAATTCCGGACCGCCAAGCAGTCCTGTGACATTATCGGCTCTTCTCCTGTTGCCGGTCTCATTCAGACACCCGATCAGATACTCTGCCTTTCCCTGCTGATCAATGATCACGATACCACGGCTGTTAATCCAGACCGGCATACCTTCTTTATCAAGCCACCTGTAATGAAGATTATGTACATTTTCTCTTCCTCCGCATATATCCGCAAGATGCTTTGCAAGCATCCTGCGGTCTTCCTCATATACTACCTTCATAACTTCATTTGCAGCATCTGTCAGAACATTTTTCGACATATTAAACCGATCCACAGCTGACTGTGAAATCTCAAAGGTATTATTCTGCAGATCAAATATATACAGGTAATCATCCATACAATCTTTAATGATCTCAAATAAGATTTCTCCTGTCTGCTCTCCAAACACTTTAAATATATCATCAATCACAACAAGAACCTTCCTCCCGACAGCTTCACTCTATTCCTGCCATTTTCTAGAATAGCTTAAAGATATTCACACGGTCATGCATCTTGGCTGCTCCCTCTGCCAGATTAATACTGATCGCAGTATTCTCTTCGGAGGATGCAGCATTGCCCTGTACTACGCCGGACAGCTGTTCAATTCCCTGGCCGATCTGCTCCAAGGACTCTGCCTGGGAGTTGGCTTTCTCCATGGTGTTCTCTGCAAGCTCTGCAAAGGACTCCATATCTGTAATGATCTGATTGAATGCGTCTGCTGTTGTTCTTGTAATCGTATTGCCCTTTTCGATTTCCACTAAGGTCTTATCGATCAGATCTCTTGTATTTACAGCAGATTTTGCACTGTCTGCTGCCAGCTTGCCGATCTGATCTGCAACCACCGCAAAGCCTTTTCCTGCTTCTCCTGCTCTGGCAGCTTCAATGGAAGCATTCAGGGATAACAGGTTGGTCTGGGAAGCAATATCCTCGATATCTGTGATAATATTACCGATCTCCTTGGAGATTTCTGTAATGTGCTCCATTTCCGTGAGCAGCTCGTTCATCTTTTCTTTTTCTTCGTTCGCTTTGTTTGCAGAGGCTTTTACACGTGCCGATGCGTTCTGTGTTTCTTTCGCTGTATCTTCAGCCATATCCACAACCGTATCAATGGTGGCATTCAGTTCCTCGATGACTCCTGCCTGCTCTGTTGCACCATCCGCCAGGGATTTTGATGCATTTTCCACCTCGGATGAATTCGATGATACCTGTTCTGCCAGATTGCTGATCTCGGTCAGGGTACTGTTAAACCGTTTCAGAATATACAGCAGTGATGTCTTCAATTCCGAGAAATCGCCCAGGAAATCTGTAATATCATCACCATTTCTGGTCAGGTCACCCTGCGCGATTGCCTTTACCTCCACAGAGATCTCTCTGACATAATCTGCCAGAATACCCATGGCTTCTTTCAGATTCCTGATAGTATCGCCAAACTCATCCTCAGACTCATAGGTAAGCATTTCTACATTAGACAGTTCGCCCTTACGCAGGCTGGCAACTGCTGCATCTATCTGTTTTACCGGCTCGGTAATGGAATTGGTAATGATCCTTCCGATCATTGTCGTCACTACAGCAATCGCAAGACCCGCTGCCACGATCACAATAAATATGATTACCGTGCATACATTAGCCATGGTCTTTGCCTGATCTAATTCTACCTGGAACTTGCCACATAATATAGTTAATTTCTTAGAAAATGACTTATAGTCTTCATACACCTCTCCGGTCATCAGTTTCGATGCTTCCTGCTGTTTACCTTCACGGCTCAACTGCAGAATTTCATCTGAAGCACCCCTGTATTTTTCCCATGCAGCGTTTGCTGCATCATAATCATCCCGTCCTTTTTGAGCTTTGCTGTTTGCAGACATGATTGCCTCCAGCTTCGCATCGGTATCCTGGATCTGACTCTCCAGCTTCTTGATTTCTTCTTCGCAGGAGTTCATGACTGCTGCATCTGATTCTACCAGATGCTGATACTGTTTGATTCTGTATTTCGCAGTCATTGTCTCTAAATCCTGCAGATATTCCAATGACGGAGACCAGACCTCCGTGATCTTCTCTATATTTGAACGGATCACTAATGTCGAGATCAGTGCCACCAACACTAAAAATAATGTCATACCAAGCACTGCCATTCGATATACTTTTAATTTTCCTGCAACCTTTAAGTTAGCAATACGCTTTTTGATCTTTTCCATGATAGTTTTCCCTTCCTTTGCAAATTATTGATCTTTTATCACATTTGTTTATCCATAAACGGTTATAGTATAGCATACTTTATTGGAAAAAATCTATTAATAAAAAATTAAATTATTTTCTCCTAAATATTAGTGGTTCTATTGCTAGAAACTGGTGAAAATTAATCTAAATTGTGTCTACTGGATTAACACTTTTCACAATACTGATTTTCTCCAACAGAAGTATGTATATGAGTCTGCTTACAGGAAAAAACACACCTAATTTTGCAAAAGATACCGTGTATCGTTTCATAAAGATGGTTCAAATTAACTGGATGCGTTTTACTACAATCCTTGCATCCAGAATCATAAACAACGCTATTCTTCCACTGGATTCGGAAGACCGTGCCAAGGTAGAGCTTCTTGCAAAGGTCTATGACCACGCAAAACATAAATATCGCTTCGGATTTAGAATGCTTACTCTTTGATGGTCAGATGGGAGTACATTTTTGCCGGTAAACAGCATTCTTCTTTCTACAGAAAACAAAAAGAGGCGAGGCAAATCGACAATCTTTTCTTGCTATATCAGCCTTTGGGAATTTGACCATCAACATACAGAATGTGGTTTACTAACCACTCTGTAAGATATGTTAAAATACCCATAATCTGTTCATCCTGATCTTCTACCTCATCATTGTGATGTTCCATAAATTCATCAATCTTATGTATAAATTCCTGATGCTGGATTTTTTGTGTAAATAATTTCTTATAATTGATAGATTCCATATACTGTTCTTCGTCAGCAAAATGCTTTACCGTATAATCACGAAGTTTCTCTAATATTATGTCAATTCTATCATATTTATCTGGTGTGTACTCGTCATGGAGTAGTTCATATGCTTCATCTGCATACAAAAACAATTGCTTATGTTCCTCGTCAATCATATCTATTCCGATATAATATTCTGGTTTCATTTCATACATAACTTAATCCTACTTTCATTTTTATTCTGCTTTAGAAACCCATACCATACTAGACATAATGGAAACACTATTGTCTGAAATATCCTCTATTTTCATATATGGCATCAGATTCTTCCAAAGCATTCTCTAATTGTCTTTGAAA
>ERZ1106941.1858-NODE-1858-length-18543-cov-6.067071_pt1 | contig 18543 bp, 22 predicted proteins | sample MGYA00403670_ERZ1106941 | MGnify/ENA primary metagenome ERZ1106941 (study PRJEB35170, sample SAMEA104062400) | human gut metagenome | biome: human gut; feature: human-associated habitat; material: faeces | place: Denmark | collected 2012-06-04 ...
CGCCCATGCGGTGCGTAACTCCTATGGACGTGGTACTCTGCCTACTTTGATAGAACCAGCAGGACAGGTAAAAAAACATTTTACCTGTCTCTATTGGCTCCTCAACTTGACAAGGATAATATCAAAATGATGCTAAGTACAGCAAAAAATGCTCGAAAATCGTGTTTTTGGGTGATTTTTGTAAAAAGGGGAACCAAGGGGAAACCGCTGAATCCGTTGGTAGACAACGACTTTAGCAAAAAGTTCCCTTTTACAAAAAATCAGGGGGAACCAAAAGGGAACCGCTGAATCCATTGCTAGATAACACATTTATATAAAAAGTTCCCTTTTTTTTAATAATACATACGTGAGAAACATATAACATGCTTTTCTTTGTATGTCCATTATTATTTTTATTTTTTTGTGGGAGGGTGAAAAAATTTCTATATAAGAGTTCAGAAAAGGGGAACTTCCGGAACTTTTCCGTAAATCCGTTACCCACCAACGGATTTGAAGTTCCCCCAGGGGGAACCAAAATTATTGATTTTAACCTATGAATTTCGATAAATCTGTTGATGGACAACAGATTTGAAAAAGTTCCCTTTTGGTTCCCCTTTTCGGGAACCGTTATTTTTCATTGTTTTGTTCAATCAGGGGAATAAAAGTTTCATAACATTTATCATCCATTCTTTTTCTGTATGTAATCAGCAGAACAATTCAAAACATATCGTTTAACACACCGTATGACCTCACCACGCATATAAAATCACTAATCTGTAAAATTACTCGATTTTACAAGAAAATCTTCGTGACAAGCTCATATAGTACCGTAAACGACATATCTATAATTTTTCCGTGTATTACAAAAAATAATCTTTACCCATTTTCGGGTAGAAAATTTTTTGTTTTCTGAATTTATTCTTTGTAGTCATGTAAAACCTATCGTTTAATGTACCGTATGACCTCACAACGAGCATAAAATCTCAAACTTGTAAAATCCCCCGATTTTCTAAAAAATCTTCACTACGGGTTTATTTTTAATCAAATACAGCATATTGAAACATGATAGTAATTTCAAATGTGTATTTGGGTAGAAAAAAAAGCTTGAAATTCACTGCATTATCATGATATAATGTTTTCATGAAAACATGAAACAATGAAATCATGAAAGAAGCATGAATCATGAAGAACATATTGATTATCAACCGTAAGGGCGGTGCTGGTAAGACATTGGTTGCAGATGAGCTTGCTTTTGCTTTGGATGCCAAGAATGTTCCGTATTGCTTTTAAGACCTTGACGGTCAGGGCGGTACACTGCATGAACCTGTTGAAATGGATAATGCGGATATATCAATTATTGATACACCGGGTTCATTACAAGGTGAAATGGGTGAATGGGTCAAGGATGCGGATGTAGTTATTATTCCGATGCGTCCAAGTGTAACGGATATGCCAGCTACGGAAACAACCATTGACCTTGTAAAGCGTAATGCACCAGATACACCTATTGTGTATGTGGTTAATGGTACAAATAGATTTAAAGCTACAAAGGAATTTATGGAATTTTTCAAAGAAGAACATAAAGACGGACCAATCTATTGTCTGCCACAAAGTGAAGTGTTTGTACAGTCAAGGCTTGCAAATCAGTCGGTGATTGCATATAACCCAAGGCTTCCAGCTTCATTGGCTACAAGCGTATTGACACATGGTGTATGGAAAATCTTAAAATTGAAATTTTAATGAAATCATGATAAAATGAAATCATGAAAATTGAACTAGCAGTAGTAGCCACATATCCCACAAAGTTTAGAAAGGAGATTTTAAGATATGGCTGAAAATAGATTCAAAGCTCGTCAGCAAAAACGAGCTGTTGAGGAAGAATCACGTCTGGAACAGGCAAAGGGTGGAACTACATCTGTATCTGCAAAAAATCATGGAAATCAGAAAATGGTTCCTGTGCAGTTCTATATGACAAATGACATGAAGAAAAGATTGAAAATGTATTGTCTGTCTAATGATACAAAGATGACAGATGTTTTGAATAAAATAACAGATGATTTTTTGAAATCAGAAGGATTTTAATGAATTAATGAAATTATGATACCAAGGAGAGAATCACATGGCAAAGAAAGAAGTAAAAACTGACTTATGGGTTGCTTCTCAGTTAGATAAATGCAAAATTCAATTTACCGCACAAGGGAGTGATGTGAAAGAGATTGATGAAGCTCTGTCAACAGCTTCCAAGCGTGGAACTGGAAATGCTGGTTATCCTGAATATGTGGCAGTTGTAAATGATTTTGTAATTGTCATTGAAGATAAAGCAGATTTAGCTAAACATGAAAAACTGACTGATACAGCACTCATTGAGACTACAACAAAAGCAATCACCGATTATGCAGTGAATGGTGCATACTTCTATGCAAAGCATATTGCACAGAATAGTTCATTTAAGAAGGTGTTTGCTATTGGTGTATCAGGTGATGAAAAGCATCATAAGATTACACCTTTGTATGTTGATGACAGAGAAGGATATATTGAACTGGAAGATATTGAATCGTTTACAATATTCAATAGATTAAATATTTATGAGTATTATTTGAGAAATGTTCTGAAGGAAAAGACAGATGTTGAAAAGACAACAGAGCAGATTTTGAAAGATGCGTCTATACTTCATGAATATCTTCGTACATATGGTTCATTGAAAGACCAAGATAAACCATTGGTTGTATCTGGAATTTTGCTTGCATTGGACGAAATTGAAAGCGGTAGCTTTTCTATTGATTCATTGACAGGTGATAATCTCGATACAGATGGTGAAAAAATTTATAATGCTATTCAAAAGCGTTTGAAACGTTCCAATGTCGGACCAGATGTAAAGCGTGACAAACTTATGAGCGAGTTTGCAATTATTAAAACCAGTGCAAGATTAAATGAGATTGACGATAAGCTGAAAAAGACACCATTGAAATATTATGCAGAATTTTTAAAGACGAATGTGTTTGACAATATTAAATACAAATCATCAGCTGAGGATTTCATTGGTCGATTTTATGGTGAATTTATGAGCTATTCAGGTGGAGATGGACAAACGCTTGGTATTGTTCTTACACCGGCTCATATTTGTGAATTATTTTGTGATTTGTTGAATGTACAGCCTGATGATATTGTTCTTGACCCGACGTGTGGAACTGCTGGATTTCTTGTTGCAGCAATGCATCACATGATTTCAGCTACGGAAAATGAAACAAAGAGAAAGAGTATCAGAAAGAAACAGTTGCATGGTTATGAATTACAGAGCAATATGTTTGCGATTGCTTGTACAAATATGATTCTTCGTGATGACGGTAATAGCAATATCTGGTGTCAGGACTTCTTGAAACAGAATCCAGCACAAGTGCAGTTAAAAGGTGCAACTGTTGGTATGATGAATCCACCATATAGTCAGGGAACGAAAGATGACCCTTCACAATATGAACTTTCATTTGTAGAACATCTTCTTGATTCATTGGTAGTTGGTGCAAGAGCAGCAGTGATTGTTCCGCAGTCATCTATGACTGGAAAGACAAAAGCAGAGCAGGCATTTAAAGAAAATATCATGAAACATCACACATTGGAAGGCGTAATCACTTGCAATACAGATACTTTTTATGGGGTAGGTACAAATCCTGTAATTGCTGTATTTACAGCACATGAACCGCATCCAGAAGATAAAGTTTGCAAGTTTATTGATTTCAGGGAAGATGGCTATGAAGTAAGAGCACATATTGGATTGGTTGAAGGTGATAGTGCAAAAGATAAGAAACAGCATCTTCTTGATGTATGGAATGGACGGATTGAAGCACCATCAAAATTCTGTGTAGAATCAACTGTACAGCCAGATGATGAATGGTTACATAGCTTTTATTATTTCAACGATGAAATTCCAACAGAATCTGATTTTGAAAAAGCGATTGGAGATTATCTGAGTTTTGAATTTTCTATGGTGATGCAGAATCGAGAGTACCTGTTTACAGGGGGTGAATCGGATGAAACTGAGTGATAGAGAGTGGAAAGAATTCTTTCTTGAAGATTTGTTTGTTGTTAAGGCGGGAAAGCGATTAACAAATGCTGATAAGATTGACGGTAAAAGACCATTTGTTGGTGCGACAGATAATATGAATGGAGTTACTGGATTTGTTGATAATACAAATAATTCTTTAGATAAAAATGTACTGGGAGCTAATTATAATGGAGCACCTTGTATCTGTTTTTATCATCCATATGAGTGCATTTTTACAGATGACGTAAAACGATTGCATTTGAAAAAACATGAAGATAATGCGTATGTATTTCTTTTTATGAAGTCTATTATCATGCAACAAAAAAACAAATATAGTTATGGTTACAAGTTTAATGAAAGAAGAATGCTTAGACAATTATTGCTTGTACCAGTTGATGACAATGATGAACCAGATTATCAATTTATGGAAGACTACATGAAAGAGTTGATGGTGGCAAAGCGTAAACAGTATCAGGAATATGTTGAACAACGTCTTGCAGAACTTGGTATTGATGCTAAAAATACCAAAGTGGGGGGGGTATAATCTCGACTTAGAATCAAGAGATTGGAATTCATTTAATATTGTTGATATTTTTGCATTAGTTCGAGGAGTAGAAGGAAATATGGCATCGTTGAAAAATGGTTATATTCCACTTATTTCGGCAAGAAATGTGAATAATGGATTGAAAGGATTTGTAGATAATCCTAAAAAGATAATCAAGGGTGATTGTATTACATTAAATAATGATGGAGATGGTGGAGCTGGTCTTGCTTATTATCAACCATGTGATATGGCATTGGATACACATGTTACTGCATTGGTGCCTGCTTTGAAAATGTCTAATAATGTAATGTTATTCATTTCTGAATGTCTTTCAAAATTGCATGGTTTTTTTGGACATGGACATTCTATTTCTAATAAGCGTGCGTTAAGTATTAAAATTATGTTGCCGGTTGACAATAATGGTAAACCGGATTATCAGTTTATGGAAGAATGTGGATATAAAATGATGGTAAAGAAATATATTCAGTATCTGAATTTCTTGGAATCATCAGGAGCAATTTAAGGATTGCATGAATAGAAAAAACTTGTTATATTTACATTGAACAATTAAATAAAAAAGTTCACGAGAGAATGTCCGATATGAAAAAATATCTACGCAATTCGGTGTAGAAAACCAAATTGTTTACGGACGCACAGATTCTGGCAGAAGCGTATTCTGAAATATGTGAACCAGCGGGACAGGTAAAATGGCTTTTTTATTGTCCCATTGGCTCACCTAATTTAACTCTACGATCCGTCTACTGTAATCGAAGTGGATTGTTTTCTTTGAATCTGATCAAGGAAATTGATGACCGAAATGGCGGATATGACAATACAAAAGGTCGTGTATTGAAAAGCATAGATTCTGATGGTACAATAAGTAAAAAGTAGAAGGAGAGACACTATGATAAAGCCAATTATGAAAGATATATTTTTCCTTGGACAAAAATCAGAGGAAGCGACAAGGAATGACTTGCAGGTGGGAAAAGATCTGGAAGATACACTTGAGGCAAATCGCGAGGGCTGTGTAGGCATGGCAGCGAATATGATTGGCATTAAAAAGAGAGTGATCATTGTCAACATGGGTTTGGTGGATCTTGTCATGTTCAATCCAGTTTTGTTAAAGGCAGATACGCCGTATGAGGCAGAGGAAGGATGTTTGTCACTTGTCGGTGTGAGAAAAACAACGAGATATCAAAACATCGAAGTTGAATATCTTGACAAAAACTGGAATAAGAAGAGGATAAAGCTCAGTGGCTGGTATGCGCAGATATGTCAGCATGAGCTGGATCATTTGGAGGGAATTATTATTTGAACCAGTGGGACAGTAAAAAAGCCATTTTTTTTTGTCCACATTGGCAAAGAAAGGTTTGGTAATAGTAAGATGAGCGAAAGAGAGGATATAAGATATGAACTAATCCCCTACGATGGGTTTATAGGCTCACAGGAGTTTGATTTCGATAAAACAATTTACGATTTGAATAGCCAGATTGAACTATTATCAAGCCACGCAGATAATTTGGACTATGTTGTTGCAATCGCAAGCGGTATTGCTTGTGGAATATTGGATATTCTTTGGGTTGGCGAGTTTGATCTAGCAGGTGGACGCAGTATTGCCAGTGATAAGGTTGACTCGTTTGTAAAAAAGACAGCAGAGATGCTGGAATGTTGATATAGAGAAAATGGAAAAGGATTTTACAAAACTGTTGGCCTTTTGGAAAAGCATTTATCTGCGTAAGGAGTAAGAATCATGGAAGCGATTAAAATGGAGAATTTAACCAAATATTACGGGAAATCCAGAGGTGTTTTGGAGCTAAATCTATCTGTGAAGCAGGGCGAAATGTTTGGCTTTATCGGACCTAATGGTGCGGGAAAATCTACTACCATTCGTACCCTGCTGGGACTGGTATCCCCCACAAAAGGCAGTGCTCAGATTTTTGGTATGGATATTGTAAAGAATAGAGAAGCTGTTTTGCAGAAAGTTGGGTATCTTCCGTCAGAGGCGATTTTTTATTCTGGCATGAAGATAAAGGACATCTTGAAATTATCTGCCGACCTGCGCAAAAAGAATTGTGCAGCCGAAAGCAAAGCCCTCTGTGAGCGTTTGCAGTTGGATAGAAACCGAAAGGTGGACGAATTATCCTTTGGCAATCGAAAGAAAGTCGCCATCATCTGTGCTTTGCAGCATCGTCCGGAACTTTTGATTTTGGATGAGCCAACCGGTGGTCTTGATCCGCTGATGCAGCGTGAATTTTTTGAAATCATACGGGAGCGCAACAGGCAGGGAACAACCGTATTTCTTTCCAGTCATATTCTATCCGAAGTACAGCATAATTGCTCTAGTGCCGCCATTATTCGGGAAGGAAGAATAATAGCTTGCGACAGTGTGGATACTTTGGCAAAAACAAATGCCAAGCGAGTGTCCCTGCGGGGAAGTGTTGACATAACGGATCTGAATGGAATTCGGGATCAAGTTACGGTAGATGGAACCACCAGTTTCCTATTCGGCGGCGATATAAACCAGTTGCTTCGGAAGCTTTCGGACGGAAATATCTTGGACATTCATATTTCGGAGCCAGATTTGGAAGAAATTTTTCTGCATTATTATGAAAAGGACGGTGATAGGGCATGACGATTGTAAAGCACGAATTAAAGCAAGGAAAAAATTCCTTTTTGATATGGACGGCGGCAATCGCCATGCTGCTTGCAGTTTGCGTGTTTTTGTTCCCAGAAATGAAAGGGGAAATGGATGGCATCAGTGATATATTTGCCTCCATGGGTTCTTTTACTTCGGCTTTTGGTATGGATCGCCTGAATTTCGGCACACTAGTCGGCTTTTATGCCATTGAATGCGGAAATGTGCTGGGACTTGGCGGTGCATTTTATGCTGCGTTTTGTGCAGTAGGCATTCTAAGTAAAGAGGAGAAGGAGCGGACTGCCGAATTTCTTCTGACTCATCCTGTCAGCCGTGTCAAAATCATTACAGAAAAACTGATTGCTGTTCTGATTCAAATAACAGCGTTGAATCTAATTAGTTATGCCGTTTCCGTCGGCTCCATGGTTATAATCGGGGAGAAGATTCCCTGGAAAGAAATAAATCTGTTACATTTTGCTTACTATCTGCTTCAAATTGAGTTGGCAGGCATTTGCTTTGGTATCTCGGCATTTCTACGCAAAGGAAGTATTGGTGTGGGACTTGGCATTGCAGTGATGATGTATTTTATGAATCTGGTTGCCAACATCGCCGAAGTTGCGGAGGGCTTGAAATACATAACACCTTTTGGATATTGCGAGGGCGCTGATATTGTTAGCAACGGGTATTTAGATGGTACATTAATTACAATTGGTCTTATCTTAGGGATGGTTGGAATTGTTGCTGCCTATTGGAAATATACACGAAAAGATATTCATTCTGCATAACATTGAAGCAGGTTGACAGGTAAATGTTTTTACCTGTCCCCAATGGCTCCAGACTGAATATTACATTCAAATAAAAGCAAAGGGGGAGCTGAAATGCATTTTGTTGACGCAAAAGGGATTCTGACCGGCAGTGGTGGACATTATGGAATGAATATTTATCGGGGATGTACTCACGGCTGCATTTATTGTGACAGTAGAAGCAGGTGTTACCAGTTTACTCATCCTTTTGAAGACATTGAGGTCAAGCAGAATGCACCAAACCTTTTGGAAAGGGCACTGAAGTCGAAAAGGAAAAAGTGTATGATCGGAACAGGCGCGATGTCGGATCCATATATGCATTGTGAAGAGAACTTGAGGCTGACAAGAAAATGTCTTGAAATCATTTTGGAGAATGATTTTGGGGTTGCGATTCAGACAAAATCAGACCGTATCCTTCGGGATATTGACCTGCTTGCCAAGATTAATCGTTCAGCAAAATGCGTGGTGCAGATGACACTTACAACTTATGATGATGATTTGTGCCACATATTAGAGCCAAATGTATGTATCACAAAGCGCCGTATTGAAGTACTAGAAGAAATGCGTAAGAATGGTATTCCAACGATTGTATGGCTTACGCCAATTTTACCGTTTATCAATGATACAGAAGATAATATCACAGCAATTCTGAATGAGTGTGCAAGAGTTGGTGTGAAGGGCATCATCAATTTTGGTATAGGCTTGACGCTTCGAGAAGGAGACCGTGAATACTATTACGCTGCGCTTGACAGGCATTTTCCAGGGATGAAAGAGCAATATATTAAACAGTATGGGAATGCGTATGAACTGCCAAGTCCGAATGCAAAAGAATTGATGGGGCTATTACAGAGAATATGTAAGGAAAAGGGGATGCTGTCAACTCCGGATGAATGTTTCAGATTTATGCATGAACTGCCGGATAAGTATCGTCAGATGAGTATATTTGATATGTAAAGCGAGGATGATAGTTAGATGATCTCAATTAATACAAAGAGACTTCATCTGCGGAATTTGGCACAAAATGATGCGGATGTAATGTTCGATTACAGAAATAATGAAATATGTGCTCGATATCAGAGAGGGCAGACAAAAGACTTTGAAGGAATTGTGAGCTTAATTGAACGGCGAAAAAATGATGAAATATCAATGACCTCGCCGTGTATGATATCAGTAGCATTAAAAGAAACAAATGAAATGATTGGCGAGATAGTTGTCATGCCAAAGGATAATACATTTTCCATTGGATATACCTTTTCCTATAAATATCATAGACAAGGATATGCCTTTGAAGCGCTGACTGTTTTGATTGAATACCTTCATAATATGGCTCCAGAGTGGGAGTTTATCAGTTTTACGGAATGTGAGAACATACCCAGTATGGAGTTGCTTAAAAAATTGGGATATAAGAATCTTGGCTATGTTCCAAGCATGGATTCGCAGGCATTCGGTAAGTGGACTACGAAGGCTACAGATGAAGAATTTATTCAGGTGAGAAACCATCAGGGACAGTAAAAAAGCCATTTTACCTGTCCCCGTTGTATCCGCTGTTGCGCTTGGATAGTATTTTCTTTCCTAAAAATTAGCGAAGGTAGCTTCTTAGCCAGAAATATTCACATGGTATGTGCGTATGGCGGTTACATTTTGATGAGTGTGCATTTTGGACTACATTGGGGAATGATGACTGGAATTGCAAAGAAGCATTTTCAGAAGCCGCAGAAAAAAACGGTGTGGGGATTACGCATGGCAGCACTGCTCGTAGCAGGTTATGGTACTTTCGCATTTATCAAAAGGGATATTGGGAATTATATGGTTCTGAAACATCACTTTGTATTTTTCGATTTTGAGGAGCCTCTTATATTTTTCCTTTTGGATTATATCGCGGTGATGGCACTGTTTGTGTTTGTCGGGCATTATGTTTCTATGCTTTTTAAGCGGTATACTCATAAGCGGAGAAAACAGACTGAAATAGTGTGAAGTAAATAATCAAAAAAGCCACAGGGCGTAGAAAGCCTTGCATTGATGGGTCAATCTGCCTTGCGTGGATTGGCCTTTTTACCTTGCCCTGTCGAAAGCTGTCAGGAAAAGGAAAGAAAATATTTTTAAGATTTTTTCAAAAAACTTTCCGGTTCGGGGCTGCGGGAAACGTTCTGGTATAGCGAGGAGGTAAAAAAGCAGCCACGCTCAAATCTGAACAAAGGAGGGACGAGTTATGGTATCGCCTTCCTACGAGGAAAGAATCTGCGCGATGTTTGACTCTTTCACGAAAACAGTATCGCGCAATTATTTCAGGGATTTGCTGCGGGCGTAGAAACGCCGGAGCAGACGCTTTTCTGACGAACCGGTAGACTATATTCTGGAACTGTTAAGCCACAGGGACACCTACTCGTCCGATTCTTTTGTGCTTTATGCGGACGGGCAATCCTATGTGGTGGAGAGCGAAATGTTATATGAGGCACTCAAATCCTTACCGGAGAAGCAGCGGACAGTCCTGCTACTGGACTTCTGGCAGGAACACACCGATGAGGAAATCGCAAAAAGACTGGAGGTAACAACACGCACGGTGTACAACTTACGGCAGCGTGCATTCAAAGCAATCAGAAATTTCTATTTAATCTATTGGGAGAACCAGCGGGACAGTAAAAAAGCCATTTTACCTGTCCCCAATGTAGGGTTACGGAAAGTACGGCAGAATGCGTCTGCGCTATTTGAAAGAGCATTGTAAGGTGCTGTACAACACACTTTTGCTGGACGGAGAACTGATCAAGCATCTGAACGAGGTAGATGATACCGCTAATCAGAGAATGGAACTGCTCACCCTTCAAATGAAGGAATGGCAGGGCGTGAATGAAGCATTAAAAGCTCGTGACCAGATGGCATGGGTAGGTGCTTGCAATAATATCCATAATGCGGCAGAAGAAATTGTGTTGAGTGAATTGATTTATTATTAATGAAAAATCCCCACTGTCTATTCAAGCAAAATAGTCAGTGGGGATTCTCTATAGTGATGATGAATTACAGCATAAGTGTATCATCCTTAATTGCTTCTACAAGATTCATATTGCAAATCTTTTTGCCACCTAAGTAGTAAGCCAATGCCACAAAAGCAATAATTGCCACAAAGAGCAGAATTGCAGGAATCAACGGCAAACGCTTAGCAATGAAATCGCCTGCGGTAATTCCTCCAGCATCAAGCATCAATGCCATCAACGGGATATTTACTATAATGGTCAGCAAAATCGGACGGAGTGCAACAATAGCGGCTTCCCAAGCCAAAATCTTTGCGGCACCTTTTGGGGTTAAACCAACTGCAAAGTATCTTGCAAATTCACGCTTACGCTGACGGATCTGTCCCAAAGTGGATGCAAAAATATTGGCAAGGCCGATGCAGGTCAGTATTCCGGTGAATAAATAAATAATCATTCTCAAACCTTGTTGTATCTGCATCTCGTCTGCAAATTCTTGCAAACGACCTTCAAAAGCGTAGTCAGGATATGCTTCTAACATTCCCTGCAATCTTTCCTCAAGCACGTCATTCTTGCTTTCGTCTGTCATTTTAAGAGTGTAAATTGTTTCTTCAGTCTTCAAATCGAAACCGAGGGTTGCGTAATAGCTTTCAGACATAACAAGTGTCAATGCATACTGCGTTAATTCTTCTCTCAATATAGGCAAGGCATCGCTAAATGCAGAAACGGGAATGTCCTTTCCGTTTACATTCAAAATAATCTCTTTGCCTTCAGTCAAGAATGGTACATACTGACGATCTGTTCTTTCCGAGTTGACGCTATCCCAAATGATATTAACTGCAACCACATTAGCATCGTTTGTATCACCACGATATTCTGCGAAGCTCTTGTCATCCAAAATGAAAATCGGTACTTTTGTGTTGTAAGCACCTGCTTCGTTGGCTACGAAACTACTGTTGAGTTTTTCAAGACTTAGCTTTTGAACATCAGAACTAAGATAATCCATTGGGATCCACGTATTGCTATTTACAATTCGATGAACAATACAGCCCGTTATATCTTCTGTATTTCTAATATCATTCAGCAATTCTTCACTATAAGTGTCACCCTTGACGGTAATAAGGAAGTCCCAATTATTCTTATAACGATCAAAATAGGTTCTTTCCGTACTAAGACCGGACACGCCAAGCATATTTAGAATTGAAATACAAGCAAACACCGCTAAGAAGATGGACATTGTTCCAACTCTCATAGCCTTACGTCTGACAAACAAGGATTTGCGTGCCATCTCACCATAAATGCCGAAAATAGCAGAGTGAATACGATACTTTTTCACTCTCTTAATAATAGGATCGTTTCCATAGTGTATTGCCTCTAATGGTGTAATACGGCTAAGTTTTCTTGCCGGAATCCACGCTGATATTGCAGCAGTCAGCATTGAAAAGCCAAACGAGCCAATAAACACAATAGGATGATAGGTAAAGGACAAGGTATAATCACGCAAATTAGCCGTTGAGCCGATAATAATGCTCATAACCGCCCAACATAAGCCAATACCGATAATGTTTCCAACAATAATGGCAGGCAAAGACAAAACAACCACTTCATTGACAAGCGTAGATTTGATTTGTCGAGGTGTTGCACCAATGCTTTGCAAAATACCCAACTGATAGATGCGATTTGTCATAGTCGCCGCAAAAGCGTGGTGGATCATCATAACAAGTGCAAGGCTGGCTATGGTGAATACTACGATGTATGCGATGACCACCGGGGTGAATTCTACCCCCGAAGTTCCACTTTCGGCAACGGTTTGATTAACTTGATCTACCCACAGATTGTAGAACAAACCACTCACAAGGCTAAGCATCATAGCTGCCAAAAAGGAGATTCTCATAATAAACCTGTTGCCGGTTTTATTATTTTTTATATAACTGGCACTATAAGCGTTCCACATAGCGAGCCCTCCTTAATGAGTTTTCTCGTCAGAAACAATCCTGCCATCTGCAATTCTGATGATTCGGTCCGCCTGCAACGCAATGTTTTCATCGTGTGTAATCACGATCAATGTCTGCCCGTATTTTTTGTTGGAATATTTCAGCAGTTCCATAATCTCTTGACTGCTCTTGCTATCAAGATTTCCGGTAGGCTCATCAGCTAACACCAATGCAGGTGCGTTGATAAGCGCTCTGCCGATAGATACACGCTGTTGTTGACCGCCCGAAAGCTGACTGGGCAAATGTTTTTTACGGTTTGTAAGTCCAAGAACCTCAAGCAGTTCATTAACACGTTCATAATTTACTTTCTGCCCATCGAGTTTCAGAGGCAAAACCATATTCTCTTCCACATTAAGGATAGGAATAAGATTGTAGAACTGATAAATCAATCCAACTTGACGGCGGCGGAAAATAGCCAACTGTTCTTTATTCTTTTTATAAACATCTTGTCCGTCAACAAAGATATGTCCAGATGTAGGTTTATCCACACCACCAATCAAATGCAACAACGTAGATTTGCCGGAACCGGACTGTCCGACAATCGCAACAAACTCACCTTTTTCAACGCTGAATGATATATCATTCAAAGCCTGTACTTGATTGTTACCTTTCCCATAGATTTTATAAAGATTCTCAACTTTTAGTATCTCCATGAGTATTCTCCTTTTTGTTATATTTATTTAAGATACAGTATAGCAATTTCAGAAATCAAGTAAGTGACTTTTTCATTACAATATTGTAATAAAAACAGCAAGGGAGCCTATACAGCCCCCTTGTAAATTCGTATTGTAAACTGCGCTCCGCCACTTGCTTTATTTGCAGCAGTAATAACTCCATTTTGCTTTGAAATTATCATTCTGGACAAATGCAAACCAATTCCTGCGCTTTCCTTTGATGAATTACTTCCACGATAGAAACGGTCAAATAAATGAGGAATATCTTTTTCATCAAAACCCGTTCCGTTATCTGAAATAATAACTTCTGTGTAGAGTGGATTTTCTGTGGCGAATATTTCAAGTTTTCCGCCATTAGGACAATGTTCAATGCAATTTTTTAATATATTTCCGAGTGCTTCTGTACTCCAAAGGCGATCACCAATAAAGCTTGCATTGTTCTTTATGTCGCACGATAAGCTAATATCTTTTATATCTATAAGTATTTCTAACGGTTCCAGTATATCATTGATCAATGCTTCGATTATAATGGATTCATCAGAAAACTGTACCTTACCAGATTCTAACCTTGCTATTTTTAGCAACGTGGAAATTAACCATTCGGTTCGTTCTAACAAGATATTAACTTTTCTTATATTTGCCTGCTGTTCGATACTTTGCTCTTCATTTGCAAGCCTGGACACAATCATACGAATAGATGTAAGGGGTGTACGTAACTGATGCGAAATATCCGCAAGTGAATCACTCAGGTATCGTTTATCTTTTTCTAACCGATCAGCCTGATCTCTCATACGCAAAGTCATTTTGCTTAATTCACTACAAAGAACTGCAAGTTCTCCTTCTTCATCGGGAATCAGATTGATGTTGTATTCCCCATGTAAAATGCTGTCAATTTGGGCATTCAAGTCCAAAATGGCCTGATAGCGTTTTCTTGTGAATAAAATAAAAAGCAAAGCACTTATCACACAAATACTGACCACTAGAATTACCGCCCAAACACTGATAAACGATGCAATTACAGATGTAGCGATAGCAAGAAGTAGGTAATTTAATAGAAATACCTTGATTTCCTTATTTCTGAACAAATTCATATCAATCACCAATTTTATATCCAAGGCCACGAACAGTTTTTAGGATTGTAGGATTAGCAGGATCTGACTCTATCTTGTCACGAAGTCGTTTGATGTACACAGTCAAAGTATTATCATTGACATAGTCACCTGCACCGGTAACGTCCCATATTTCATGTAACAAATCTCGACGAGAAAGTGTTTCTCCAAAATGATTAAGAAACACCAGAAGTAATCGGTATTCCAGAACAGAAAGAATTATTTCAGAGCCAGCTTTCATTACGATACCTTTTGCGGCATTGATATGTAAATCTTGAACCTGAAAAACAGAAGGGATTTTTCCACTTTTACGCAGAGCATTCCTCACTCGATAAATCAGTTCCATCGGCTTAAACGGTTTTGTAATATAATCATCAGCACCAAGTTGAAAACCCGTAATGATACTGGATTCATCTGTCATTGCAGTGAGAAAAATAACCGGTGCGTTTGTTGCACGCTTAACAGCAGTACAGATTGAATACCCATTCCCATCGGGCAATGTAATATCAAGAAGTACAAGATCAATGTTTTCTGTATGCAGTTTATTCAAAGCACTTTTTACATCTGGAGCATGGTAAACAGAGTATCCTTCATCCTCCAACAGCACAGAAAGATTTTCTACTATATCCGTATCATCTTCTACAATTAAAAGTTTAGGCATAATATGTCCTCCACTTAATAGTTATTTTTATCAGTCACACTTTCACAAGCTAAACTATAACACAAAAACGACTGATTTTCTATGGCTTTTGCGCGATATGAATCTTTTTGAAAAAATAGCAACACGGCTGCTACTCTGTTTTAGTGCAACAGCCGTATTTTCTTATCGTTCGTATTCTCTTTTTTGTTTCTTCGGTTGCGGTACGTCCTGTCTTGGTGTCTTTATCCGTTCACTGATAGAACGCTTTTTCTTCAAAATCGGCTTTTCCTGTAACTCAGCATCAATCAGTCTATTGGTTTCATCAAAAATTTCAGAACGATACTTATCCTATAGACAGCATACAGTTTTTGAACAGGACCGACCTTACCATCTGGACGAATCGCTTCACGCTCTGCCATTGAACCAGCGGGACAGGTAATGAGCCGACCCCCAAGAGTTAGACCAAGAATCTAACACTTGGGAGGTTGGCTTTTATGATTAAATATAGTTTTGAACAAAAGAAGGCACTCGTTACTGCCTATCTGAATGGTGAAGGCGGAATACGTACTGTTATTAAAAAGTATGGTTATTCAAATCGTTCTCAACTTCAAAGATGGATTGTTGCATATCAAATGTATGGAGATGATGGACTAAAAATTTCGCAAAAAACTTTCAACTACTCTTTTGAAAAAAAGCTTACTGTGGTAAAATTATATTTGTCTAGTAAACTTTCGTATCAGGAAGTCTCTTTGCAAACAGGCATTATAAATCCGAATCTCATTTCTCACTGGGTTTGTCAATACCGATCTGGCGGTCCTGATGCATTAAGGCCAAAAAAGAAAGGACTACAGAAAGCATTGGATACGAATACGCCAAATGGAAAAATTCTTTCAAGATTTGAGAAAGAAGATACTGATACAAGTATTGAACATGTAAAAGAATTAGAAGCGGAGTTTCATGAGTTAAGAATAGAGAATGCGTTTTTAAAAGAACTGAGGAGACTGCGATTAGAGGACGAAGCAAAAATGAGAGAACGGCGCGAATCATCAACAGTCTCCGAAGAGAATTCAAACTAAAAGATCTTCTCTCGTATACTGGCATGGCAAAAGCAACCTATATGTATTGGCAAAAGAGATTTAACCGAGAAAATCCAGATCAAGATCTTGAAGAAAAGATACAGAAAATTCAAGAGAAGAATAAGAATTATGGGTATCGAAGAATATTTGGAGAACTGCGGAATCAAGGACTTGTTGTCAATAAAAAGAAAGTTCAACGAATTATGAAGAAACTTGGATTACAGGTAACATCGTTTACCAGAAAAAGCAGAAAGTATAATTCATACAAAGGTAAAGTGGGAAAAACGGTCAAAAATAGAATTCGTAGAAGATTTTATACATCGATTCCCCATCAGAAAATTACTACAGATACAACCGAATTCAAGTATTATGAAGTAGATAAAAAAGGCCATATGACAATGAATAAGCTGTATCTGGATCCATTTATGGATATGTATAATGGAGAAATTATAAGTTTCCGCATAAGTAAGATTGCCTCATTTAAAAATGTAGCAGACGCATTAGAAGAAGCAATTGAGAGAACGGCTGATTGTCCATACCGAAGAACCTTTCATTCGGATCAGGGATGGGCGTACCAAAAGAAGACATATGTTCAGAAATTAAAGAAAGAACGAATCTTTCAAAGTATGTCACGAAAAGGTAACTGTCATGATAATGCTGTTATGGAAAAATTCTTTGGATTACTCAAACAAGAAATGTACTATGGAGAGGTGTATTACAGCTACGAGAAACTGAAAAAGGAAATTGAACGATACATAAAGTATTATAATGAACAACGAATAAAAGAAAAACTAGGTTGGATGAGTCCAGTGGAATATCGGCTCACCCACTTGGCTGCATAAAAATGCGTAGCAGCCGAAAACTGCTACGCTAAAAAGTCTAACTTTTGGGGGTCACATCAGTACCTGTCCCCAATGGCTATTATGGATAAAAAGGCACAGTCGCGGAGACGATTGTGCCTTTTGTCAAAATAAGATTAATATATTACTGCATCATTTGCTGTAAATTTTTCCAGAGAGTTTTCCTTAGTCTGAACACAGACAAATGAAATTCCAGCATCCTCAGCGGCAAAGAACTGACGCTTTGCGGAAGGAGAAATTCTGATCCAATCACCAGCAGCGAGAGTAATTTCCTCTCCGTCAATAATAACTTTTCCCTTGCCAGAAAGGATACCGTAAACTTCTTCGTTTGTTTTATGAGAATGTACGAAAGGAACATTAGCTCCTGCAGGAAGATTATTAATACTTATTTCAGCGCCTGTGAGAGAAAGGGTTTTGTGAAGTTCAACTCGACCTTCATTTCCGATATTTGTTTTTGCATAGTTTGTCATGGTATGTACCTCCATTTTTCTTAGTTTTGTTCTTACAGCCATATAATACTCTGTTACGCATTCAAATGTAAGTACGCACTTTTTTGTAACTATACATTCAAAAAAGAATGTGTTATAATTTGCTTGGAGGTAAATGAATATGAAGACAAAAGATGAGCTTCCGGTTTGCCCAGTGGCCACAGCAGTGTCACTTGTAGGTGGCAAATGGAAACTTCTTATTATACGAAACTTAAGAATGCGGTCATGGAGATTTAATGAGCTGCAGCGAGATTTGGAAGGTATATCTCAGAAGGTATTGACGGACAGCTTAAGGCAGATGATGGATGATGGTCTTGTATACCGACACGATTATCAAGAAATGCCGCCAAGAGTTGATTACAGTTTAACTGAATTGGGGGAAAAACTGCTGCCGATTATGGATGCGCTGGCAGATTTTGGAAATTATTATAAATATGCTATTAAGTAAACCATCCGGGACAGTAAAGAAGCCATTTTACCTGTTCCTATTGGATCAACTCTACGATCCGTAGGTAGCGAAAGCCCTTCATATACCGTACAATAGGCACATGGAGGTAAAAGTATTATGAATCAATATGTAACAGGAACTACGATTAAGGAATTGCGCGAAAAAAATAAGATTACGCAGGTGCAGCTTGCTGAAAAGCTTGGTGTGAGTGATAAGACGGTTTCCAAGTGGGAGACCGGAGTTTCCCATAGTTAAAGATACCACACCAAATATGATGAACCCACGCTTATA
>ERZ1106941.1867-NODE-1867-length-18470-cov-4.644312_pt1 | contig 18470 bp, 18 predicted proteins | sample MGYA00403670_ERZ1106941 | MGnify/ENA primary metagenome ERZ1106941 (study PRJEB35170, sample SAMEA104062400) | human gut metagenome | biome: human gut; feature: human-associated habitat; material: faeces | place: Denmark | collected 2012-06-04 ...
TATATCGGTTTCGCAATGCTTTTCGTAGTTTGGAGGCAGGGCAAAAAGGAACCAGTCGTTTTACGACAATGGAAGAAATAAAAGAGCAATATCCGGCAGTAGCAGAAATCCCAGAGAAGAACCCGGATGGCAGCATCAAATGGATTCCGGGAAACGGTGGCTTACCTGTAGCAAGTAAGGATGGCTATATGTATTTGGATGAAAGTGCAACAAATGCGTTGATTCTTGCAATTACCAGAGCAGGAAAAGGAGAAGTTTTTTCTTTGCGTATGTTAGATAGTTACAGTAGGAGCGAGAAGCAACCATCGCTTATTATACTGGATATGAAATTCGATTTGCGTAAGATGTGTACCAAAGCCTTTCAAGATCGTGGATATGAGGTAATGTCAATCAACTTGGAAAATCCAATGCGTGGTGTGGGATACAACCCACTATATCTGATTACACGCTACTATCAGCAGGGGCGCGATTCCGATGCAGAACTTTTATGTAAAGCATTTGCTTATCCGCATTTTGCCAGTGCCGGAGGAAAAAGCGATGACAACTCCGATTTTTTCCTATCAAATGCGACCAGCGCATTAGTGGCTACAATTATGGCACACACAGTTGATTGCTTGAAGGAGGATAAACGCGAGAATGCGAAATTAGCAGCCTGTTATCTTACCAAAAGGCAGGCATATGAGCAGCTGACTGAGGAAGAAAAACAGAAAGCAAGTCAAAAATATGAAGAGCTGCGCAAAGAAAAAACATTTGTCCAGTGTGTTTTAGAGGCAGAAGTAATACCGGATGATGTACCGTTTGAGGAGCAGGAAACGAATGCACGGAAAAACAACATGGCATCTGTGATGAATATGTTTACGAACCTTGCCGGAGAGACAGCAGGTAAAAATAAAACGAAGCTGGATGAATACTTTGATCTGAGAGGCAGATTTGATCGTGCAAGAGCTGTATATAGCAGTATTAACGTATCAGGAGATAAAACGAAGGGAAGTATTTTCAGCCAAATGCTGACAAAGTTAAGCCAGTATACATTTGGTGGAATGGAACAGCTAACCAGAGAAAGTACCTTCTCACCGGAAGAACTTGGTTTTGGAAAGAAGCCGATTGCCCTTTTCTTGCAAGTGCCTTTTTATGATCGATCGAAGGATGCGATTGCAATCTCAATGATTGATCAGCTGTATCAGGCAAATGCAAGAGCTTGTGTGCAAAGCCCGTCTGGAAAGTGTGATCGACGGATCATCTTTCACTTAGATGAGGTTGCACAGTTTCCACCAATCGAAAATTTGGACTCAAAACTTTCAATCTGCTTGGGACTGAACATGGTGTTTAATTTGATCATTCAGACAGATGCGCAGCTGACGCTGAAATACGGAGAAGCTGCGAAAATCATCAAAGGAAACTGCGGTAATCAGGTTTATCTTCAGACAAGCGAAGAAGAAACGGCAAAACTGTTTTCATCATTGCTTGGGTCAAAGACAATCACAAACGTAAATCGTGTCGGAACAAGATTTGCACTAAATAAGAGTTATACGGAGACAACTGAGGAACGTCCACTTTTAAATCCTCGTGAATTGATGGATTTGGAGGAGGGCGAAAATGTGGTTTTAAGAACCATGTATCGCCGTGATCTGAAAGGAAATCAAATCAAGCCGCGTCCAATTTTTAATTCAAGAAAAGAAGATCGAGCTTTTTTGTATCGTTACCAGTATTTGCAGGATTACTTTCCAGATGCAGATACCGTATCGGAAGAGTCGCTGCATCTGCCAACTCTGAAAGCAGTACAGCCAGATGAAATGATGTACAACTATGATATCAGTTTTGAAGCTGCAAAATTTGCACAACTTCCCAAACAGATGGAAGAGATTCAGAATGAAATAAAGCGAATGGAAGACGGAGGAGCATTAGAGGAGGACATAGAAGACTTGGATGAAGTATACCGGCAGATGGAAGAGGAAAAAGAGAAATTGGCAAAGAAACAGTTGTATCAGTGGGATACACCAATGGCGCAATCGGAAGATGAAGAAATGGCAACACATGAAAAACAACTTTTGCAGTTTTGCGAAAAACTGGGAGAATATGATCTTGAAATTTTTAAGTTACTAAATCAAACCTGTACAGCAGGAGAACTTCTGGTACAAGTAACAAACAGTACGAGCATTCCGTTTAAGGAAAAGTATAATCTACTGTTACAGTTAAAAGGAAAGCTGGGACTGGCATGAAAGGAGGCTTGGTGAGCGTGTATGGACTACAAGGATATCTTGTATAACTATGCTGAATATTTTGAGCAGAGTGATGTCGCATCTAACGTGATACGTTGGATTGGATGGCAAATCATTAAGCTGTTGCATGGTATCTGTGATATGTGTCAGGGACTGTGGGAGGCAGTCTTTCAAGCACTGGATTTTACAAAAACATTTGCTGACAAATTAGGAGTTTATTATCCGATATGGTCTGCCATTTTTTTGATTACAATTCTGGCAGTTGGAACGGTATTTTTATATTCAGAACACCGTCCCCCTTTTTTGAAAAACTTAGTTATCACAATGGCAGTAGTAATGCTGCTTCCGAGCGGAGTGCGCTTGAGTGCGCAGTTGCTTCAGATAGAGCAGACTGTTTTCATGGCAAATGGAAACAGTGTTGCAGATACAACCGTAATCACAAATGTTACTGATCTATTGTATCAGAAAAACAATGACTGGAGTTTTGAGTCACCAAATTGTTTCTCAGGTGCGACGATTAAGTACATTGATCCCAACGAGCAGGTAGAGAAGAAAACAGCTAAAGTTTTTAAGTATTACATGGTAGTAGATGAGGCAAGTGGTGAGGTTACTTATAAAAAGATTGGAAAAGGCTTTTTTGGACTTTTGACACCACTTTACTACCGGTATTCCATTCACTTCATGGCGATTATTGGTGAGTTAATTGTTAATTCATTGGTGTTGATTTTTGCGTCATATCGCTTGTTTCGCCTGATTTGGGATATGATCTATGGGGAAATTTTGGCATACATATTGTCAGGTGATGTGGTATCCGGTGAAAAAACGAAACAAGTACTTCAATATCTTTTGAATCTGTTTTGGAGCATATCTATTATGATATGGGGCTTTGCAATTTGGAGAGAGTTTGAAATATGGGTAGCAAGCCAGTACACCAATAATTTCATCCGAATCATAATGATTGCATTTGGTGGTGTTGCAATGATTGATGGACCAGATGTTGTTGAGCGTGTCATGGGAATTGATGTCGGCGTGAAGGATGGTATGATGAAAACCATGGGAGCAATGCATTTGATGCAGTCTGGTATTGGAGCTGCGAAAGCAGGAGCAGGAGCCGCAAAAAAAGCTGCTGGGGTTGCAAAAAAAGCAGGCGAAAGCATGTTGAATCCGGGCGGACAGGCACAGCAAAGTCGAATGCAGGAGACAGCAGGAACAAATGGAAGATCACAGCAGGCACAAGAACCGCCGGGAGGTGCCGGAAATCCGGGAGGACAGGGATCAGAAGACAATGCAAGGAGAGAGCCACCGGGAGGAACACAGACTTCGCAGCAGCAAATGTCCAATCCTAGCGAACAGGTTGAAAACAGACAAGGAGCAGCAAATGGACAGTCCGGCACAGATTTTTCTGCAGGATCTGGCACAGAAAGTGGAGAAAAACAAGCGGATTCGTCAGTTGCTAATGCAGAAGCGGTACCAACGAATGCAGCAGGAGCAGGTGATGCCACACAGAGTATGCCGGAAATGCCAACAAGCCAGTCAGAATCAACTCAGGGAGCTGGAAAAGAATCATCATCTGGTGATCAGTCACAAAATGGCAATGCTCGAAACGGACACGCAAATGAGGCAGCTGGTAGCAAAACAGGAAATGAACCACCGGGAAAGGCAAGCACTCCATCTGACAAGCAGGCTACAGCAGAAGGAACGCAAAAGACTACAGGCGAAAACAGTAAGTCAGAGTCAGCAGCACAGAAGAAAGCAGAATCAGCAGGAAAAACAGAGCAAAGAGGCAATGAGCCACCGGGAGGCGCTTCTAAAGCAGGACAAAGAGGAGAAGCGAATGCAGCAGTCGGAAGGAAAGACGATCAAATGCGACAGGCTGGAGAGAACGATCAGCCGTCCGTTTCCTCGACAAGCGCAGATGGAAGCAATGAGCCATCGGCTATGTCAGAAGGCATAGATGGAGGGAATGAGCCAACGGTTACTTCTGAAGAAACAGGAACAAACGGAGAGCCATCACTTGCATCGGCAGATGCAAATGGGGAGCTATCTGGTACATCTTTCGCATCAGAAGAAATTCCTAATTCTGTTGCTGCGGATATGGAAGGTAGTTCAAATGGAAAATCCGGCAGTGGATATACGGATATGCCAGGGAAATCATCTGAGCGTGTCCAAAACGGACACACTCAAAATACAAGAACTGGTAAGAGAAACACACAAGACCACAAGATGTTGAATCCAGAAATGAAGGATGCACCTTTCAATGAAAAATCATTCTCAAATGTTTCAAAAAGAACTGCTGGGCAAAAGGCAAAGACTGCTTCACAAAGCAAAAAAAGCTTAGGCAGTCGTGGACAGAAAAGCTTGAATCAGTCATTGCCATCGGATTCAGAAAAGCGTGTCCGAAACGGACACACTCAAATCAGTGAGCCACCAAAGGAAAATAAACAGAAATAAAGGCGCAAGAACCGCCAGGAGGAAAGCATGGCGTATCATGTAACAAAAGATTTAAAAGCCGAGATTAAGGTTGGTGGAAGTCTCTTTCTAAAAGATTTAATGGGATTGATATTGTTTCCGGCAATTATGTATTTTCTAACTGGAGCGATTGTGGCAGACGGATTGAAGATTGTCTATATCGTTTACAATGTAGTTGTTGTGTTAGCGTTATTGCAGCGTCCGAAAAGCAATCCGGGAAAACAGGTGTGGCAAATCTTTCTCTTGATAATGAAAGAGGATGAACAAACCTACCATATGATTAGCCCATGGACAAAATCTGACAGGGAGGACAGAACATGAAAAAAGCAAAAAAAACGATTGCCGGAATGGAAAGTCTATTCGAGATTCGGCAATATGACATGAAAAATTCATGCTTTAAACTGCAAGGGGGTCGGTGCATGGATCTGGTTCGAGTAATCTGTACAGATTTTCAATCCATTCGAGAAGTGGATCTGGAGTATGAAAATTTGAAGATGGAGCAGTTTTACAGCAGATACCCTTCTGATATTAAATTGGTCTGCGTGAATATGCCGGAGCGCTGCACGGAGCAATTGGCATTTGTTTCTCATAAGCTGGAAAACTGTCAGCATGAGTGGAAACGAAAGGCATTGAGGGCAAGGCGAATGGAACTGGAGTGGTTGGAAAAAAATCGGCAAAGAAAAGAGTATTACTTGTTTCTATATGTCGATTCCCCGGAGCAACTGTCCGATGCGAGAGGTGGAGCGATTGCCCGCTTAGAGGATGCCCGTCTGGTGATGTCAATCACCAGACAGGAAAAAATAGAAGTATTAACAAAAATGATGAATCCAGAACAAACTTTTTTTAACAAGGTCAAATTGGAAGAAAAAGAAACGAGGGATCGAGATGGATATGATTCCCGTCTGTTGGCTGCAATTCAGCCAGCAGGCGGGATTCGTTTTCATTCGGCTTACATCAGAACTGGAAGTAATTATGGAGCCATTCTGACAATCTATGATTGGAAAAATGAACTGGATTCGCATTGGCTGTCCCCTCTTGTCAATCAAAATAACTTGATTGTGTCGGCAGACTTTGGAATTGCTGATACACGAGAAGTGAAACGGATGATTGATCGCTCTTTTACGGAACAAAAGATTCGTTTTCAAACGGAACATAAGGACGGAGAACAGATGGACGCAGGACGACGTTATCAAGAACTGAAAGAGTTACGAGATGCCGTGGCAAATCAGGGAGAGACACTTCGCTTTGTAACAATCCGACTATACGTTTCAGCAAAGAAATTGGATGAGCTGGAAGAGCGAGTCACCAAAATTCAGAGCGCGGTAGAGACAGCAGAGTATCATTGCACGGTACTTTTGCATGAGCAAAAGCAGGAATGGCAGGCTTTGTTACTGCCATATAAAAGGCAGCAGAAATTGTCAAATGCACGAGACGGTCAGATTCTTCCCGGCAGTGCAATCAGTGACGGGAATCCATTTAACTTCTCCTACCTTTCTGATCCGTACAGTTGCTATATGGGATCAACTCCTACAATGGGAAGCTTTAATTTCAATTTGTTTACGAAAACGAAAAAGCGATTATCCTACAATGCATTAGTCTATGGTGCTATGGGAAGTGGAAAGTCTACGCTTTTAAAGAAGCTGATTGAGGTGCAGGCTTTGTTTGGCGATTACGTTCGCATATTAGATCCGTCTGGTGAATATCAGCCGCTTGTGGAGGCATTGGGGGGCAAGTATCTATCCTTGGACGGCAGAGACGGTATCCTTAATGAATTTGAAATTCAAAAAACAGATGAGAATGAAGGCACATGTTGGGTACAACATGTTTCCAAATTAACTGCCATTTATCGTCTGCGACGGCAAAATCAATGTGGACAAAACGAACTTAATACATACAGCAAGCTGCTGCTTGATTTTTACATAAGTTTTGGCATTATTCCAAAGGATGGAAAGATCACACAGCAGACTCCTGTTTGTGGTTTGCCGTCAGAATATTATCCCACCATGTCGGATTTTTTATCTTATCTAAACAGGCGCATTCAGGAATATGAACCATCAGCAGATGCCGAACATGGAGAGTTGGGAAAGAAGTTTCTTCTGCAGGCGGATGAGATACGCAGCACTTACGAAAATCTGGTACGAAACTATGGAAGTTTGTTGGATGGTCATACAAGCATCCAAAACATCAGCCAGATACAAGTACTGTGTTTCAATGTCTATACTGTGTTGAAGCTGGAACCAGCAATCTGCTCTGGTATTTTGTACAATGCATTGATGATGTACTGGGATCATTGTGTTCGAGTCGGAAGCAGAATGAAGGCTTTATATGAGAAACGAGAAATTGCAGAGCGTGATGTTATCCACAGTATGGTTGTGGTAGATGAGTCGCATCATATTTTGAATGCACAATTTGTTGATTGCGTGCGCCAAATGACGGTGATGGCTCGTGAGATGCGAAAGTACTTTTCCGGCATCATTTTTGCTACACAGCTGATTACAGATAATCTCAAAGGTGATAATGCATCATCGGAAGAGAAAGCCGTGCAGGATTTATTTGATCTTGCTACCTATCGCTTTATCGGAAAACAGACGGCAACCTGTATTCCGGTGTTGGAAAGCAAATTTCCGGGTATGTATACGGAAACGGAGCTGTATCGAATACCTTCGTTAGACATGGGGTCATTTATGGTAACAGCAGGGGATCAAAATTTGGAAGTAAAGTTTTTTATTACGGAAACGGAAGATCGCTTGTTTGCCGGAGGACGATAAGTGAATGGATCATAAAAAAGCATTGTTGAAGATTCTGAAATGGGCAGGATCTTTTTTAATTTCTACGTTGTTTTCAGCACCAATCATTATTGTGCTTCTGATCGGTGGCATGGTAATGGCTTTGTTTGGAAAATCTTCAAGATCGTCTAGTGATGTAACATTTAAAGATAGCGTTTCTGTTACACATACTGCAGCACTCATTTGCGAGTATTTTTCAGAGGCAGGCTATACGGATATTCAGATTGCAGCTATTCTAGGTAATCTACAATGGGAATCGGGACTAAACCCCAACTCATATACAGAACTGAGGAAAGGAGGAACCGCAATGGGGATTGCCGAGTGGACAACTTACAGTGGAACGAACAGTCTGGAGTTATATGCAGAATCAAAAGGCATGGAATGGAATGATCTGGAACTGCAATGCATGGCAATAGATGCCACGCTGCACAACCAAAATCCTTATTCTGGCTGGTATGATACCGGGATGGGAAAGTACTATGGAGTCACGAAAGCAGATTTTTGGGAAGGTGATTTGTATGACGCAACGATGTCTTTTTTCTGTTGTTTTGAAGATCCAGAGGAATATCCGGCTGGATGCAATAATCATGGATATGCATCGGCATCGGGTTGTCTGTCAGTGTCGTTTGACTGTGGAAATGGTCATGGACGGTATCCATACGCTCAAAAATATCTTGAGAATATGGATAACGGCGATTTGAGTGGTGATCGTGATGAAGAGGAACGCGAATCGGATGCAGATGGAGAAGTTACATCGGAGGAACCATCAGGCGGCATGGAGATTCCGTTATATTTGCAGGGAAACTATGCATCAGTAGCATGGGGAGACACCAACCTTGCAAAGTCAGGATGTGGTCCGACCAGTCTGGCGATGGTGATGACATATTTGACAGGTGAGACGGTTACTCCGCCAGATATGATTGCATGGAGTGGTACTGCATATTTGACACCAACGGGCAGCTCATGGAATTTTTTTCCGGCAGCAGCGGCACACTACGGAGTAGGGTATCGCAGGGTAAAAGATCGGGCAAGTGTAGTAGAAGCATTGGAAAATGGCTATCCAATCATTGCCAGAGAGCAGCCGGGCAGTTTCTTTTCACCTGTTGGGCATTTTATTGTTTTGCGCGGTGTAACGGATGATGGGCAGTTTTTGGTTAATGACCCAGCCGGAAAGTATTCTGTAAACCGAGAGTTTACATGGGATGAGATTGAGCGAACAGAAAATTTCTATATGATCTTCGGGGAGTAACCGAAGAGAAAGGAGACATTATGGAGGGCGAACAAAAACGTGTGTTTCTTGTGCTGGCGGATGATGAGATAGCCGGAATCCGACCGCCAAAGGGAATTTATTTTACAAAGTTTTTGTCAGCAGCGCAGGAAATGTGGATTTCAGAAAAGATGATGAAACAAAAGAGAAATCCATATGTTTTGACAGCAAGAAGTATGTTGATTCCTGTTTTCGAATGCCGAATGGAGGAAGGAGTCCCTACCATTCGCCCGAAAAAGGAAAGAACAAAGGAGAATGCCTATGAGCTTTAATAATTCGACACAATGTCGAAGAGAGCAAAGTAGCTGCAAACAGTGTATTTATAATAAGCATTGTATGGAGTATGATCGGCAGTATCCATGCAGTTGGTTTCAGCAGAAGGAGGAAGAAAATAAGTGCGGTTGGAACATGCAGGAAAAAAGAAATCCTATTTAATGGCAGCAGCAGGTATTCTAGTTGGGTATCTGTTTTTCTTCACATCATCATTGTGGTATCCGGGTCAAAACAACGCATCAGAGTATACACCGGTTGGACAGTTACAGAAGATCGGTGAGACAGAGAATAGCGTTACGATTGAATATTGGGCATATGCATCAGAACAGCAGGCAATGTATGTGGAATTAGATGTAAATACAGCAGAGAAAGTATCTTTTGAGGCAGTTGATAAAAAAAGGAGAGAAATTCCAGTTACTGTGAAATTATCACAAGCAGGTACCTATGTGCTGGAGCTGGATTCCGTGCAGCCGGATTTTCAAGCCGTATCCTTGCGTGTGACCGTAGAAGGAAAAATCATTCGATTGTATACCAATGAGAAGCAAGTTGACCAGGTTAAAGAATTGAAGTTTTATCAAGATTTAGATGGATATTATCAAGCCAGAATCAATCGAAACATTCAATCGCTGGAGCAGGAAATTGCAGACCAGAAAGAGTTGATTCAAAAGCTAAATGAGGAAATTTCTTCCTGTCAGAAACAGATTGACCAGACAAATGAGCGTTTACCGTATCTGTCCAGACAGCAGCGAACTGATGCAGAAAATTCGATAGAGGATTGGAAAAAGCAGATAGAAAGTTACCAGACTCAGCAAAAGGAAGCAAAGGAACAGATTACAGAGCTGACAGATGAAATTGAAAACCAAAAGAAGTTAATTTCCGGGGAAGGTGGTGTGCCCGAATCGAACACAGAAAATTCGGTAACAGGTGAAATAAAAGAAACAGATTCAAGCGTGTCCGAATCGGACACGGAACAAGTGGAAGGAGAGTCAAAATGAAATGTATCTTTGTTGGAGATTTAGAGGATGATGCAGGATTTGTTGCGGAGGTCTTGCAGGAAAAGGGAATTGAGTTAATTGAAGCTGGAGTTTACGACCAGATTGAAAAGACAATCAATCCAGTCATTGAGGCACAAGCTGAGATTGTTGTTTATGATTTACTCGTATTATCGGATCAGCCGGATGAATTGGTTGATATTATCAATCGAATCCAACAATCCAGAAACGGTGCAAAAATTATTTTCTTGGCAGCTGGAAAAGGAACCAACACACCAGTTATTGATAAGCTGCTAAAGGCAGGATATGTAAATTTCGTATTGGAGTCGACTTATGGTGCGAAGAAAACAAAGTTCGCAAGATGCCTTACGAACTACTATGAGAGCAATGCAGGAAATGTAAACCAAGAACTGAAAGAAGCGGATTTGCCGCATGAACTTCATTTCATTGCATTTGCAGGCACACAGTCTCGGATTGGAACAACCACTCAGGCATTACAGTATGCTGGATATTTGGCAGACTGTGGAGAAAAGGTATGCTATGTGGAAGAAACTTCTGATGGTTTTCCGCATTGCCTGTTGGGACTGTATCAGTATGCAGTAGAGACGGGAGACTGCATTACTTATGCAGGTATCCCAATGTATGAGGGAAAGCCGATGCAGGAACTTCTAAAAATGGACTATGAGTATTTTGTTTTGGATATGGGAAGCATGAAGCAGGAGCAGTTTTTATCAACTCTATTTTTCGATAGCAGAGTAAAAAGAGTAATTGTTGCCGGAGCAAAACCGCAGGAGTGGATACATACCAAAACTGCACGAGCAAATGTATTGTGTAGGGATGCAGCCTACATTATTTCGTTTGCATCCAATGAGGATATAGTGGGGATCAGCAGCAGCTTTGCAAATCCACCACTATTTGCAGCATGGATTCCTGATATGTTTGCAAGAGATCAAGAGGATCTGAAAGCAGGATATGGATATTTGTTTTCAGAAGATAGAAAAAAGAAAAAATCTGTGTCCGAATCGGACACGGGAAAGCATCGTAAGCACAGCAGAAGTTCACGGGCAGGGAGGACATCATGATTACTCAATATTCGCATCAGCAGATCACACTTTCCGATAGGGAAAAAGAGTATGCATGGTTTCACTATGCAGCGCAAATTATCAATGCAGGCTGTATGGATCAGAGTCTGAGCGGATACAGTATAACAGGAACTGGAAGTGATGGAAAAACAGTTTCGGCAGAACTGACAAACGAGGAACTGTTTCAAATTTTTTCCGAAGTGACAACAAAGTATGGAAAAGAACTTATAAAAGCACGAATGCAGGAAGAAAGTCAGATGGAACAATCCATGTTGCAGGAAGATGTGCAGCCAGATCCACTAGAACGAAAAGACTTTCAGATCCAGATCGTGCGACACGAGTTAAAAACGAGAAAAGCAGATGTCAGTATCGCATGGGGTAACAATATAAAGGTAGAAGGGATCAGCATTAACAGCAGAAGCCGTGGAGGAGTCCGACTGGTGCAGCCAACACTGTTTGGCACAGATGGACAACGTACCCAACTAATTCATGTTGGAGATGCGCTTCAAAATGCAATTCTGGACGCATATAACAAAATGCCGGACGAGCAGGAAATGCTTCGTACAGTATATATTGCAAAGCAGACAGGATTCTTTGTTCGTACCATTCCAGTGCAGGAAGGAAAGGTAATTGGGTATGCAGATATTCAGATTGGTAACGAATTACGAATTGATAAGGTAAGAATCCGAAACAATGAAGGAAAAAAATCAGTTATGTACCCGTCAGAATCAATGGGAAGCGGAGTAAACCGCAAATGGCACAACTTGGCATCTGAATTACCAGATAGTCGTTTGCATGAAAAAATCCTACAAGTGTTCGAAGAAGAACAGAGAAAACATCAGCGTCAGACAGGTCGTTCTCACTCACACCGATCTGAAAGAGAACCAGAAGAGGAGGAAGAATGGGAACGATGATAGAAAGCGTGTCCGAATCGGACACGGAAAGGAGGCAGTGAGAAATGAAGGATCAGCAGAAAAGCAAACGGCAGTTCTTTGGCATATTGGTTGTATCATGGGTGCTGATGTTGATATTTGCAGCGCTATATGTGCAGCAACTTCAAAAGGAGAAGGCTTGGAATGAAGCAGGAGAATTGACAGACGTATCGGAATTGGAAGCATTGAGGGCGGACTATGCATCGGCAGTTGCCAGATACGATCAAGCGGAGGAAAAAGAAGCAGAACGTAAGAAAGTCAATGATACCGTGCTATCCTTCCTTGATGCGTATTTTCTTTTGCCGGACAGCCGAGAGGCGCTTTTGTCCGGCTGTGAAAATTATGTGGCAGAAGATGCATGGCGGACACTTGAACTTTTGTCGAAAAATAAAAAGTACAACTCAAACGAAAGAGAACTGTTTTACTACAGAGAGGATTGTACCGAGCATGAGGAAGATGATGGCATCTATGAAGCATTTGCTATTTTTACAATTCGAGAAATAGATGGAAATGAGGCAAGTGATCAGAGTTATATGTTGGCGGTTACAGTAGAGGCAGATGAAGAAAGTACCGAGATTAACGACATTCAAACATTGACTGAAATTTATTTCCATGCAGACTGAAAGTGTGCAAAAACGACTCTATTTTTGTTAAACAAATGTAAAACAAAAATCCAGTTTAAAAAGAAAGATCAAGGATTCGAGTAATTTTATGTTAAACAAATGTAAAACAAATAAAGAAAAAGTGATATCAAGGATTTTGTAGGCTTTGCCTACTATCAGCCGCAGGATGATATCAAAATCCCTTATGCTCTTTTCAGTCTCAGACCAGATATTGGTCGGAGACTGAAAACATGCAGATTTGACCTTGCGGTCAAGAAAAAAAGCCGCGAAAAACTGTGTCCGATTCGGACACGTGCGGCGAAAAAAGTCATCAAGGAAGGTGTTTGCAATGAATATTTGCATTCGTGGGATCAACGAAAGCGTTATAAAGTCACTTGATCAAGCAGCTGGAAAACGTGATATTAGTCGAGAAGAGTATCTTAGACAATGCTTGGAACGAATTGCATATGATGATCGCGCACTAGAAAATCGTTATGTGCAACAGTTGCAGAAATTAACGAGTTGTATTCAACAACAGCAAAATCAATTAAATATATTGACTGATTCAATAAAAGAAATTGCAGAATATACGATTCAAAAAGAATCAGAGTTTGAAGGATAAGTGGAATGGAAAAAGAATATAAAAGTAGCATTAAAGGAGTCAGGTTAACACAGGAAGAAAAATCAATTGTCGAGAGTATCCAGAAGGAACAGCAACTTTCTGATTTTTCAAAAGCGGTTTGCTACATATTACATGATTACCTGAGACAGCAGGAAGAAATTCAGAATTTGCAGCAGAAAAACCAAAAACTAGAGGAAGCAAATCAAAAGCAGATGACAAGAATCCGTTTGGCAAGTAATGGAGCAGATGTCAGTACGCAGACGGTTATTGAAGTTTTAAATACACTGTGCTGGCAAATGCAGATGAAGGATTTTCGTTCAACAGACCAAATGCTGCATCCGGTAGTTGAGGAGGCACAGAAAACGGTGAAAGAAAGAATTGCCAATTACAAACAGAAGAAGGACTTCAAGCAAACGTAAAAGGTGTGTCCGAATCGGACACGGAAGGGAAGATGTATGGCAGAGACACCAGGACTGGTTGCAGTCACGAAATTTGTCCGACCGGGATCAAAGACCTTTGCATCCTATATTAACTATATGGATCGCGATGAGGCAATAAAAGGTGGCAATGTCAGAGCCAGTTATAGTGCATATTCGGAAGAATACATGGGAAATCCAGAAAAATCAACTGGGTTATTTAGTATGGACTATGACCAGTTATCAGCTGATACCGCTCAAATTTATAAGGAGCAATTCCAAAAAGCACAAGATGATGGTTCGTTGCTCTGGCAGACAGTTATCAGTTTTGATAATAAGTGGCTGGAGGAATTAGGCATTTACGATTCCTCAACACAAGAACTGGATGAAGCTCGCATTCAAGGAATGATACGGATATTTATGAAAACACTGCTAGATAAGGAAGGATTGCATCTTGCTTCTTGGACAGCAGCAATCCACTACAATACTGATAACATTCATGTACATATTGCCATTGTAGATCCGGCAGGTGAGAGGGAGAAGGTAACAGATGGAAAATATGTCGGAGAACCAAAAGGAACATGGAGTATCCGTTCCATTCGGTATGCGAAGTCAGCAGCCGTAAATGAGCTTCTTGATTTGGATCGAGAAATGAAACAGCTAAACGATTTGGTTAGGGAGTGCATTGTGAAACCACTTCGGGAACATGGGCAGGAAGAGATGCTTTTGCAAAGTGATTTGGAACAGTTGCTTGCAAAGTTAGAGAACGAAGTACCAGACTTCCATAAATGGAAATATGGGCTTGTCGATATGAAACCATACCGGAGTGAAGTAGATCGGATCACCAGTCAATGGCTACAGCAGGTGCATCCAGAAGAATATAAAGAAATTCAAAAGCTATGGAGTCACTTGCAAAGTCAACAGGAAAGAGCTTATGGAAGCAGCAGTCAAAAGAAATCGTATCAAAGCAATCAGGAAGCAGACTTGTACAGAAGATGTGGAAATGCGATTCTACAAACTTTAAGAGAGACAGAGCAACAGAAACGGCAATGGGATAATAAACAGCAGACTGTCAGTAAGCGTGTCCGAATCGGACACGGTATTTCAAGGCTTTCAATAAGAAAGTTAAGTCGTTATTTCGAAAATGGCTATCAACACTATAAAAACCTTGCTGCATACGAATATGCGCAACGTCAAATTAAGTGGCAACAACAGCAGGAGATTCAAGAAGAGGAAGCACAGATTCAGGAGGCGATCTGGTTGGATCAGCAGACATAATAATGAAGGGAAGTGATGGAAGATGGAGGAAGAATGGAAAAGATTGTCTGAAAAGGAATTTCAGATCATGACTTACATGTGGGAAGAAAATCATCCACTTACCATGAATGAAATCCGAGAAAAAATAGGTACACAAGGAAAACCAGCAAATGTGTCTACTACCGGCTCGCAAATACGAGGATTGATTGAGAAAGGTTTCATCAGCCAATCAGGACACCGAGGGCAGATGGCAAGATATATGGCATCGGTGTCAAAAGAAGCGTATTACAAGTGGGAACTTCATGAATTTCGGAAACGATGGAACTTAACAAGTGTCCTTCGGGTTATATAAAACTACAAAGACAGAGAGGAAAAACCAATGGAAGAAACGATAAAGATTCAAAGAACAGAAACAGAAGAAAACAGAAAGCAACGCTATTGTGACTATGAAAGAGCATTGAAGCAGTTGAGGAAAATGAAGCAACAGGAGGAAAAACAACATGCGATTTGAAGAATTTAAAGATATGCTGAAAAGCGGTGATTTGGAACAGATCCGTCCGCATCTTGCATTTGAGATGATGTCAGCAGATTCACCGAAAACAGAACGATACAACGATTGCCCGTATATTGCCATTCAAGATATGTATGCAATACCTATCATATGGGCATCACTTGATGATCATGCCGGAAGCCTTGCAAAAAAGCCATTTACAAGAGAACTCTGTGGTTATTTTGGAATTGGTTGCGGAGAAGCAATTCGATTGGTTCAAGATGAAGTAGCGAAGAAAGCACTGCCAGTTTGCGAATTGCAAAGCTTTATGAATCAAGATTTCGAAAAAGGAATGTCCGGGGCAGCAAGAAATGAAGCATTGTATGTGGCAACGACAAAAGATTTTTTCTATGGTGCCGGGGTAATTTGCACTTATCATTTTTTGCAGGATGCAGAAAAACGTATGGGAGGAAGTTATTATATTCTGCCATCATCTGTTCATGAGTGGATGATTGTAAAAGAAGATAATGTGATTGAACCGAAGCAGTATTTGGAAATGGTCAGAGCGGTTAATCATAATCCTTATGCAGTAAACGAATCAGAGCATTTGACGGATAATGCATATCATTATGATGCAAAAACAAAACAGTTGGAAACAGCTGAGGAATATGAAGCCAGACTTGAAAAGGAGAGAACAGAAAAAAGAAGATCTCACTACAGTCGAAAGAAGGAAAAGCAACAGGAACGTGAAGAACCAGAAGAAGAGGAAGAATTGGAAAGATAAGTAATAGAGGAGCGTGTCCGATTCGGACACGCTCTTTTTAGGAAAGGAGTTGCAGTGAAGAAAATATCAGTGAAAAACGATACTTATAACAAAAGTGTTCGGGAAGAACAAAAAAGACGCTATGCAGATCAAGGCGAGGATATTTCGGAGTTTGAATTAGAAGAAACATCTGATCCAGTAACGGAGGATATGTAATATGGGAAAAGCATATGATCGTGTTATGGAGAGCCGAAAAGAGTTAACTAAACAGCTGATCTCGGAAATGTCTCAGGGAGAGTTATGCTGGATCAAGGGCTGGAACAGTACGGGAAAAAGACCGTACAATCCAATAACAAAAGCGGTCTATAAGGGAGGCAATCGCTTTCGACTGATGTTAGCAGCTCATCTTGAACAGTATACCGATAACAGATGGGTTACATTTGCACAAGCAAAGGAAAAGGGCTGGACAGTCAAAAAAGGGGAAAAAGGAATGCTTTGCGAAAAGTGGATCTTCGAAGAAAAGAAAACGATAGAAGATCCGATTACTGGTGAGAAGGAAACGGTCTATGAAGAATTGGAGCATCCAAAGGTGAATTACTTCGTTTTATTTAATGCAGCACAAGTGGAGGGGATGCCTGCACTGGAGAAACAGCCAGAGCTTCCTAAAGACGAACAGTTGATGTTAGCAGATCGGTTTGTGCGTTCTTCTGCTTGTCCAGTAATTGAGCAGCCGGGGGAAACAGAAGCATACTACAGTCCGGAACGGGATGAAGTTCATCTCCCAATGAGAAACAGTTTTTATTCTTCCACTGAATTTTTGGCGACTGCGATTCATGAGATGAGTCACAGCACCGGGCATTCGTCCCGGTTGAATAGACCACAAAAAAAATGCGTTTGGAAGTAAGGAATATGCGAAAGAAGAACTAATTGCGGAGTTATCTTCCGTGTTTGTGCAGGCAGACTTGGGAATTGATATTGGTGCAAAACAACTATCAAATCACGCAGCTTATCTTCAGAACTGGATCGGGGCGCTAGAAGAAAATCCAAATGTGCTATTTCAAGCGAGTTCGGATGCAAGTCGAGCATCCGATTTTTTGATGGAACAGTATCAAAAGAGTTTCATCATGGAGCAAAAGAAGGAAAATGGAATGGTACAAAATGCAGATGAGCAGAAAGAAGAAAAGCCGAAAAAAAGAAAATTTGTCAGCCGTTTGACGGAAAATCCGTATTCTCGGAGATTAAAAAAGGAACAGGAAACAGAAATCGAAGAAGAATTAGAACGATAACGCGAGTGTGTCCGATTCGGACACGCTAGAATGATAAAAAATATGTTTGAACAAAAAAGCCTCTTGACAGCATGTAGATTATAAGCTACAATAAGGGCGAAGGGCAGAATAGGTTCAAGCGGAAAGGAACCTTATGAACAGAAAAAAAGTAGAAGAGTATAGCACATTGTTAAAAGACAGTGCTGCCATTCTGCAATCGGATACCGAGCTATGGAAACAATTTCTGAACTTTGCAACTCAATTTACGCACTATCGTTTCCGCGATCAGCTGCTGATCTATGCACAAAATCAGCAGGCAACTGCTTGTGCAACATTTGCCCAGTGGAAGAAAATCGGACGTTATGTCAGGAGCGGAGAACACAGTATTGTGCTGCTTGATGAGACAGGAAGTCGTCCGAGATTAAAACATGTATTTGATGTGACATCGACTGGTCCAGCCCAAGAATTTTCTTACAAACCAAAGCCGATATTGCCGGAAGAAAGAGAAGAGTTGGCAAAAAGATTGAGTACGTTTTATGCAAGAGAAAATTCATTGTATGCAGCGGATGCCAAAAGATGGGACAATAATCTGGAGCAAACATTATCTCAGGTTGCAATGTATATGACGCAGGAATACTACGGTGTATCGTTGGAACAGGCAATGGAACAGTCGGACAAAGATGAATTTCCGGCATACTATGTGGCAACAGCAACGAGTGCAATGTATTTGCTGCTTTCAAAGTATGGATTCGAGAAGGAGGCAAATCAACTTGATTTTTCCTGCATGGGTCAATTGGATGAGCAGGGTTTTGAAGATGTAGGAACAGCTGCATCTGCGATTCTAAGCAGAACAGCACGGATGGTTCGACAGATTCATCCGCAAATTCAAAGAGAATCGCAAAAGCAGACAGAAAGGAGCGAAAGTTATGAAAAAGATGACAATGGAAGATCTGCGCAAGAGAATCACCTATCATCAGGAGGGGGCGGCGGAGCTTATGGAGATATCACGCACTACTGCTACGGAAATTTACAACA
>ERZ1106941.1876-NODE-1876-length-18401-cov-2.810476_pt1 | contig 18401 bp, 26 predicted proteins | sample MGYA00403670_ERZ1106941 | MGnify/ENA primary metagenome ERZ1106941 (study PRJEB35170, sample SAMEA104062400) | human gut metagenome | biome: human gut; feature: human-associated habitat; material: faeces | place: Denmark | collected 2012-06-04 ...
ATTGTAAAGCAGTTTTGTTTGAAGTTGTTCGTCTTCGTCCGTGAATGTTACACCGTCAAGTTTTAGTACGCTTTTGTTGGACTCAACTATATTGTCCTCTGTAGTTGATGAGTTAAGCTCCTTTATTTCATCACGCACACCTGTGTAATAAATACCTGCCACATCAGTGTCGGAATTTTTTATTTTTGCGGCAATGGCATATATAACCATCTGCATATTATAGCCGTTGTAAATATTTTTTATATCAAAAACCGTTTTACCTGTCTTGTAGTCGATAATTCTAAGATATGATTTGTCACCGTCGCGGCATATGTCGATTCGGTCGATTTTTCCTTTTAATGCGACTGTATCGGAAATATCTTCTTCAAAATCGTATTCCATACCGTTCTCGGCAAAATTGCCGACAGAAAGTGTTTTTTGAACAAGTATTGCGGCATTTGAAATTGTTTTGCCCATACGGGTGAAAATATTCGCGGTACGTTCTTTGTCGCGAACGTCTGATGACAGCAGATTGCTGCACGATTCATTTATAATACCGCCTATAATATCGTCACGTTTTTCGTCACTCAAATTACGCCAACGTTCTATTTTATCATCGTTGGTATTTGCACCGTCCTCAACGGTATCGCAGAATTTTCTGATAACTTCGTGAGCATATGTTCCGATATTTGAAGAATTGACTTCCCATACGTCACGCTCTTGTGCGTTAAGTCCGTATCTTAAAAAGTATTGGAACGGACAAGCGGCATAGGTGTTGATACGCGTTGCACTGTATGTGATTTTGCCGTCATACATCATATTTGATATATCGCTGTCAAGCATTACACCGCGTTCACTGTAATAATCGGCACGTTTCATAAGCGAAAGCATAGGTTTCCATTTTGTTTGGTGTTTGTACCAATCGTATACGATTTCCCATAACTGATTTTTACTGCCGTTAAATCTGTCGGACATATTGATAAGCATTCTGTGTATTGTTGCTTGCGGGGTGGAAATGTAAATTCCGTCTTTCAATGGGTCGTTTAAAAGGTTATCCGATACGGTCATTTTAGGGAATTTACGCATTATGTCATTTATCATATGCGACGGTGATTGTGACTTGCCTTCTTCATTTTGAATTGAATAGCTGAAATACAATTTTTCGCTTACCGCGCATAATGCTCTGTAAACCTTAAAATACTGTTCGTCAAGTTTCTTTTTAGTATCGGGTGCAAGAGTTACGCCGTATTCTTCCTGCAAAGTGCATCTGTCGCGGTTTGAAAGAAAACCCTCGGATGCAATACCCGTAGGAAAAGTACCGCTTTTTGCGCCGACAATAAACATTACCTTAACGCTTGTATGACTGCTCCTTTCCACACTTCCTACATACACTTGGTCAATACCCGATGGAATAGTGCGTATTTCGCATTGCGACAGACCTACCGTTATATATTCCGCAAATTCCGAAATGTTAATTTTGTCACCGTCAAGTGCGATTGTGACTTGATTTAATATATCAAGAATAAGGTTCCATATTTTCGTAAATTGTTCGGATTCGTTCAGTTTGCCGTCTTTTTGGAATTTTGTGATGTCGAATTTTAATCCGCTATACAGGTTGATGTCCTCAAGGTATTCAAACAATGCCGTTGCAAATTCTACGGCCGTTTTTCTGCCTTTTGTTTTTTCTTTGAATGACGCAATCGGTGCGGCTATTTCGTGACGGAGTTTTTCTATAACTTCATTTGCATCTTCTTCAGACTCTGTTTGAAAAGCAGTGTCTACGATATTGTTTTCGCCAAGCCACTCTTTTTCACCGAGCCACTTTGAACCGCCTCTTATGCCGTGCTTCAACACGAAGTTTTCAAGTATATCTATTTCTTCTTGATTAATCGACTTGAAAAATTTTAACTTTCCGTGTTGTTCTTTTCTGTAAATAAAACCGGCACGAAGATAACGGAAAACAGAATCATAGCTCCAATCGTCTTCAAGAATACTGAATAAAGATAAAATCTGCATTGCGATAGGATGGTCGCTCAAAAGGATTGTTCTGTCGGTGAAATACGGTATTTCGTATTCGGAGAAAACAGCCTCTATAAGATGTCTGTAATCATTTTCATCACCGCATAACAGTGCAATATCTTTAAAACGATAGCCGTCATCGCGGACAAGGTCAACGATTTTGCAGGCAATTCGTTCGATTTCACCGTAGGTGTCACGACTTTGAAAAAGTGCCGTATTTTTAGGCTTGTCGGGATATACAAAGTCCTCTGTCCAATATCTGAAAAGCTTGTATAGGTCGTCCTTGCCTTTTAAGTGACGAAGCCCGTCAGAGGCGGTGTATTCGTTTTCAAGACCGTATGTTTGCGACAGTTCGTAAACTTTTTGTACAGTCTTTTCGGTCTGAAGATAAATTTCGCGTTCGTTCTCGTATTCTGTAACAGGACAGCATACACTTATCGTCATATGTACGCCTTTTTTCAGAAGTGCCTCAAGTACGCAAATCTGCTGCGGCATAAATTTGTCAAAACGATTTACCCATATATAAGTGTTTTCGTCAAATTCGGTGCCGTTTTCGATACGGTTGGCAAGATGAAAAAGGTCGTCCTCGCTATCGGTACAGCCACTTTCTTCAACGTAAGAAAGATATTTCTCCAATACGTTTGAAAGTGCAATCAGTTTGTTTTTTAAAGTTTTGTTGTCCGTTAATGCATTTGCCTTTTCAAAAAGTATTTCGGGTGTGATAAGGTAACGCTTCATTTCACTTATCAGTGACGACATAACGTCAAGAAAACCCTGCTGACGCATAGAGGTGATAAGTTTTATATCCATATCCTTTACGTTTAAAAGCTCGTCGCACGCCGCCGAAACAGCCTTATATATAAGCATCATTTTACCTGGGGCGGTAAGATGGTTTTGTTGTTTGGCACTTAAAAAGTTTATGGACATACGTCTTAGCGTAAGAACTTCAATATTGTTAAGTCCTATACCGCCGAAAAAATCAACAAATTTTCGTTCGGTTTCGTATGAATAATGGTCGGGGACAATCATTATACATTTTGAATCGGGATTTTTTTCGTGTATTTCACTTATTTGTTTAAGGCACATATCACTCTTGCCGGAGGAGATAGCGCCTCGTATAATACTGACTCCCATAATTTTAATCCTTTCGTAATATATATTAAGGTAATTATATCATATTTAAAGTACAAAAAAAAGTACATAAATACAGGAAATCGCGAAAATATACACGTGAAAAACAAAATAAAAGAAAAAATATGAAAAAATAGCTTGACTTATAATTGTAATAATGTTATAATAATTTTGCTCGAATAAAAGCTCTTTTTTTTATGCTTGAAAAGAGAGCTGAACATATATAAATGCGGAGGTGTAAAAAATGAGAGTAAAGGTTACATTAGCGTGCAGCGAATGCAAGCAGAGAAACTATAATACAATGAAGAATAAGAAGAATGACCCTGACAGACTTGAAATGAACAAGTATTGTAAGTTCTGCAGAAAGCACACTCTTCACAAGGAAACCAAGTAATTTTGATTGAGTAAGGATGTGTAAAAATGGCTGATACAAATTTATCTAAAGCAAATAAGCCAAGCTTTGGTACAAGAGTCAAGAGATTCTTTAAAGATACTAAGGCTGAGCTAAAAAAGGTCACATGGCCTAACAAGGAACAGCTTATTCATAACACAGGCGTAATTATTGTGTTTATCTTAATAATTACAATCATCTTGTCCGTACTTGATTTTGGTTTTGCAAAATTGTTCCAACTATTAACTAACATATTATAATTCATTAAAAGAATTGTTAGGGAAGGAGAACGGTTATGGCAGAAGAAGCAAAATGGTATGTGGCACACACATATTCGGGTTATGAAAACAAGGTAAAAGCCAATATTGAGAAATCTGTTGAAAACCGTGGTATGCAGGATTTAATTCTTGATGTCAAGGTGCCGACCGAAGAAGTCATTGAGGAAAACGGTGATAAGAAGAAAGTAGTTCAGCACAAGATTTTCCCGGGCTATGTTATTATCAAGATGATAATGACTGATGAAAGCTGGTACATTGTCAGAAATACACGTGGTGTTACAGGATTCGTTGGACCGGGTTCAAAGCCTGTTCCGCTTTCGGACGAAGAAGTTGAACGCATGGGTGTTGAAGTTATTCGTATGAAAGATATTGATTTTACCGTAGGAGATCTTGTTTCAATTAAATCAGGCCCTATGGAAGGCTTTTCGGGTAAAGTTACGAGCATTAACAATGAAACACGTAAGATTAACGTCGCTGTTTCAATGTTCGGACGTGAAACCCCTGTTGAAATTGACTATACACAGGTTGAACATATGGAATAGTCAATCAAATTATTTTGATATAGACAGCAAATGCTGTTTATAATATCCCTCTGGTAACAGTGGGAGGGCTTTATGCCCGCAATTACCACATTCATATAGCGATATGCTATGAAAAATTCAAGGAGGTGGCCATTATGGCACAAAAAGTTGCAGGTTATATTAAATTACAAATTCCTGCCGGCAAAGCAACTCCGGCACCACCGGTTGGTCCTGCTCTAGGTCAACACGGCGTAAACATTATGCAGTTTGCAAAGGAATTTAACGAAAAAACAGCAAAGGACGCAGGTCTAATTATCCCTGTAGTTATTACAGTATATGCTGACCGTTCTTTCTCATTCGTAACAAAGACACCACCGGCTGCAGTTCTTATCAAGAAAGCTTGTAAGATCGAAAGCGGCTCAGGTGTTCCTAACAAGACAAAGGTAGCTACAATTTCAAAGGCAGATCTTCAAGCTATCGCAGAACAGAAGATGCCTGACCTTAACGCTGCAAGCGTAGAGGCTGCTATGAGCATGATCGCAGGTACTTGCAGAAGTATGGGCGTTCTAATCGGTGACTAATTTGTTAAGAGAAGTGGGAGAGATATAAAATCTCGTTTAACCACGAAGGAGGATACGAAATGTTTAGAGGAAAGAAATATCAAGATAGCGTAAAGCTTGTTGAAAAATCAAAGTTTTATGATACAAATGAGGCTATGGACCTTATTACAAAGACAGCTAAGGCTAAGTTTGATGAAACTGTAGAGGCTCACATCAGACTTGGTGTTGACTCAAGACACGCTGACCAACAGGTCAGAGGTGCTATTGTACTTCCGCATGGTACAGGTAAGACTTCAAAGGTTTTGGTATTCGCTAAGGGTCCTAAGGCTGACGAAGCAAAGGCTGCTGGTGCAGATTACGTTGGTGATGCTGACTTAGTAGCAAAAATCCAGGGTGAAAACTGGTTCGATTTCGACGTTGTTGTTGCAACTCCTGATATGATGGGCGTTGTTGGTCGTCTTGGTAAGGTACTTGGTCCTAAGGGACTTATGCCATCACCAAAGGCAGGCACAGTAACAATGGACGTTACAAAGGCTGTAAACGAAATTAAAGCAGGTAAGATTGAGTACAGACTTGATAAGACAAATATCATTCACTGCCCAATCGGTAAGGCATCATTCGGTGCTGAAAAACTTCAGGAAAACTTTAACGCACTAATGAGTGCAATCGTTAAGGCTAAGCCGGCTGCTGCTAAAGGTCAATACCTAAAGAGCGTTGTTGTAGCTTCAACAATGGGACCTGGTATAAAGATTAATGCAGCTAAAATTGGCTAATTGATTTTAATAGCAATAAAAACCGCTCACAATATGAGCGGTTTTTGTATTTTGTTAAAATTTTTTTGATGAAAATTAAAAAAACTATTGACAAGCTGTTTAAATTATGCTATACTATAAAAGTTGAAAATCCGTAGACAGTCGGCGGCTTGCAATGTACATTGCAGACATAAGTCCTACCGAGGGTGTTTTGGTAATGACTATTACAAAGCTCTTGGTCTATGACTGAGAGCTTTTTGTTTTATATGTAAGACATTGCTTTTGGATTTTCAAAGGTGATTATTCTTACAGGAGGTGAAACGAATTATGCCAAGTGAAAAGGTTTTAGAGGCTAAGAAAGCACAAGTTGCCGAAACAGTTGAAATTTTGAAGGCTGCTCAGACAGGTGTGCTTGTAGACTACCGTGGTTTGAACGTTGAAGAGGATACTGAACTTAGAAGAAAGCTTAGAGAAGCTAACGTTAAGTATTTTGTTATTAAGAACACACTTCTTCGTCTTGCTGCAAAGGAAGTTGGTCTTGATGCTCTTGATGAAGCACTTCACGGACCGACAGCTATCGCTGTTTCTTCAGAAGATGCAGTTGCACCTGCAAAGGTTATTGCTGATTTTGCTAAGGAAAACGATAAGCTTGAAATTAAGACAGGTTTCATGGACGGCGCTGTAATTTCTCTTGACGAGGTTAATAAGCTTGCAGCTACACCAAACATGGATACATTGATCGCAAAGATGATGGGAAGCTTGAACTCACCTATTTCTTCACTTGCAAGATTGCTTGCAACTATTGCTGACGGTGGCGAAGAAATCGCAGACCTAATAGCAAAGAAGAGCGCTGAGGAAGCTCCTGCAGCTGAAGAAGCTGCACCGGCTGAAGAAACAGCAGATGCTGAATAATTTATTTGAAAATTAGTTATAATTAATAGGAGGAAATTAAAATGGCAGATTTGAATGCAATTCTTGATTCAATTAAGGAATTAAAGCTACTTGAAGTTGCTGAATTAGTAAAAATGATGGAAGATGAGTTTGGCGTAAGCGCTGCTGCACCAGTTATGGTTGCAGGTGCTGCTGCAGGCGGTGCTGAAAAGTCAGAATTTGATGTTGTACTTGCAGAAGCAGGCGCATCAAAGCTTGGCGTAATCAAAGTTGTTAGAGAACTTACAGGTCTTGGTCTTAAGGAAGCAAAGGCTCTTGTTGACGGTGCTCCTGGTACAATTAAGGAAGCTGTTGCTAAGGAAGATGCTGAAGCAATGAAAGCTAAGCTTGAAGAAGCAGGCGCTAAGGTAGAATTAAAGTAATTTTGCTCTGATTCGTATTTATCAAGGAGTATGTTATGACAATAGATGTATCAACAATTCTAAAGGAACTTGGCGGAAAGATTGATATTAACGGTGACGTTGAAATGTCTGACACCGATTTTCTTGGGGAAATGTATCATTTTAACGAGCCTGTTAAGGTTTCGGGCAGTGTTTCAAACAACGGAAAATCTTTGATATTAAAGGCTAACTGTACAGGTCATATGACTACGCAGTGTGCAAGATGTATGAAAGATATAGTCGTTGATATTGATTTCGACATTGACGAAAATCTTGCTCAGGACGACGGCAGTGTATCGTCAGATGATGATGTTATATTGTTTGAGGACGTTAAAATTGATATTGATGATATAGTGGCTAACAATTTTCTTATGAATGTTGAAGGTAAGTATTTGTGCAGTGAGGACTGTAAAGGTCTTTGTCAGCATTGCGGTGCGGACCTTAACGAAGGCGATTGCGGCTGCAGTCAGGAAAACATAGATCCGCGTTGGGCGGCTTTGGTAGATATTATGGAAAAAGATAAGTAAGATAAAGTCAGAGAGAATTATGGAGGTGTAATCATGGCAGTACCTAAGGGTAAAGTTTCAAAAGCCAGAAGAAATAAAAGACGTGCAAACTGGAAGCTAAGTGTGCCAAATATGGTTGAATGCCCACAGTGTCACGAATTTAAAATGCCTCATAAAGTTTGTAAGTCCTGCGGATATTACAACGGCAAGGAAGTTATAAAAAAAGTTGAGGATTAATTCGGCTTGTTAAATTAAAAGAGAATGTCTATGACATTCTCTTTTTTTGTGCGTAAAAATATTTGTATTAAAATTTCTGTTCTAAACGTGTCCGAAAAGTAATATATATCAAATACAAAACACGAATGGAGGACAGGGAGATGTACATAGCAAACAATGAAACGGCTGTTTCTTCAAAAGGTATATTGAATTATATGCCACAGGGGATACGGCGATATATGTACGGTGTAAATCTTGACGGAGCTTGTGAAATACATATGAGGCTCGGTAAACCGCTTTGTATAAATTACAGTGACGGTCGGTTTTATCTTAACGCAAAAGGCAACTTGACGCCGATACCGAATTCAACGCTTAAAGTCACTCGTGAGCATATAGATGAAGCGATTGAAATTGCAACAAGTTCGTCTGTATATTCGGTGCGTGACCAAATAAAAAACGGTTACATAACAATAGCCGGCGGTCACAGAATCGGTATAACGGGTACGGCGGTTATAAAAGAGGACAATGTTTCGTTTATAAAGGATATATCGGGACTGAATTACCGTCTTGCAGGTGAAGTTATCGGAGCGGCGGACGAGGTTGTACCGATGATATTAAAAGGCGGAGGAATAAAAAACACGCTTATAATATCACCGCCCGGAGCAGGAAAAACAACAATGCTCAGAGATATTGTACGTCAGCTTTCGTACAAGTCGTATCGTGTGAGTGTTGTGGACGAAAGAAGTGAAATTGCGGCACTTTGTGAGGGCAGAAGTGCATTCGATTTAGGCTTTTCAACCGATGTTCTTGAGGGCGTGGACAAGGCGGAGGGAATGCTTATGGTATTGCGTTCGATGAGCCCTGATGTAATTGTCACAGATGAAATAGGCAAGCAGTCGGACATTGACGCAATCGAACGAATAACAAACAGCGGTGCGGGGGTTATTGCAACTATACACGGAAGAAATATTGATATGATAAAAAGACGCGACGATTTAAAACGTATGCTGAAATTTTTCGATTTAATTATAACGTTAAGCAAGCGAAAGGGCATCGGAACGGTGGAGGAGGCTCTTACGGAATGGTGAAAATTCTCGGAGCGGTAATGACAGGTTTTGCGTGTGGATATTTAGGGTTTAAAATAAGTTTTGCGATGAAAATAAGAGCGGAAAGTTTAAATAATATAATCACTTCGCTTGAAATGCTCGAAAGTGAAATAAATTTCAGTATGAATAAGCTGAAACAAGCATTTATGCGTGTGGACAAATGCGGATTGTTTAAATTCGCCGCGGAAAATATGGATGAAAAAGGCGTAAAAACGGCTTGGACAAATGCGGTGAATGAATGCAGTACTAAACTGTCATTAAAAGACGCGGACAAAGATATACTTATGACACTTGGGAAAAACATAGGAAGAACGGATACTGATGACCAGATAAAGAATATAAAATATATAAAAAGTATGATAGCCGAGCAGGAAAAACAGGCACAGAGCGAATACCGCCGTTTCGGAAAAATGTACAGAAACGGCGGTGTACTTGTCGGACTGTTGATTGTTATTATGCTGATATAATGGAGATATAGTTATGAATGTAGATTTGATATTTCAGATAGCCGGTGTCGGAATAATCGTAGCGGTATTGAATCAGCTTTTAACGCGTGCAGGACGTGACGAACAAGCTTTGCTTACAACGATAGCCGGACTTGTGGCAGTACTTTTTATACTGTCACAGCAAATCGGAGATTTGTTTGATACGGTGAAAAATATTTTTAGTCTTTAGGTGAGAAGAATGGATATATTTAAGATTATAGGAGTGGGGCTGATAGGCGGAATTTTGTCAATGACCGTAAAACAATACAAGAAAGAATATGCTTTGCTTGTTGCACTTGCGACAGTGACGGTGATATTGTTTTTTACGCTTGATACGCTTGAAACCGCAATTTCGCAGATTTCGCTTATAACCGAGAAAAGCGGTGTGGACACAAGATATTTTACGGCAGTTATGAAAGTGGTCGGTGTGGCATATATAACGCAGTTCGGAGCGGAAATATTGCGTGACGGCGGCGAGGGGGCGATTGCTTTAAAGGTAGAGCTAGCCGGAAAGGTGTTTATATTGGGACTGACTCTGCCGATAGTTACGGAATTTTTGGAGGTGTGCGTAAATGCACTTTCTGCTGTGTAAAATAATCATTATCCTTACGCTGATAATGCCGATAACCGCTTATGCGGACGTACCGACACTTGAGGGTGAGGATTTGTTTAATCAAACGGTGGAGAGGAGTATGACGGGTGATTTGTCGTTAAATCCGACTGATATATTAAATATGCTGTCGGACGACATTATGGGGGAGATAAGGGAATGTACCGATGATGTAATAATACTTTTTATAATAGCGGCGATTTCGGGGATTATAACAACTATTTCAACATCGTTCGGAAATAAATCGACAAGTGAGGCAGCGTTTTTCGCCTGCTTTACGCTCATGTCGGCGGCGGCGATAAAATGTTTCGGAACGGCTATGGAGTACGGAACAACGGTTGTTACGGCAATGACGGACTTTATAACGAAATTTTCACCGCTGTTGATGATTATGATTGCGACAAGCGGTAAAGCGGTATCGGCGTCGACGTTTCAGCCTGTTATGTCGGCGGCGGTGTATGTTGTGTCGATAATTATTGAGAAGTGCCTTGTACCGCTTATAGCGTTCAGTTCGGTGCTTGCGGTTGCGGGGAATATCAGTGACAAGGTACAGCTTTCGGGGTTTTGTAAGGTGGTTAAGTCGATTTCAAAGTGGCTTATGGCGGCGATTATAACGATTTTTACCGGTATAAGTGCGATATACGGCTTTTCTTCACCCGCACTTGACGCAGTAAGCGGTAAGGCGGTTAAGTTTGCGGTAGGAAGTCTTGTACCTGTTGTCGGTACGTTTTTATCCGATACGCTTGAAACGGTCGTAAGCGGAACAAGGCTTATGAAAAATGCGGTCGGAACATCGGGAATTATTGTGATGTGCGTTATATGCGTATTGCCGATACTTAAAATCGGCGTGATACAGTTAATGCTAAAACTCACATCATCAATAGCCGAACCGCTTACGGATAAACGTGTTTCGTCTATGCTTTGGGAGGTGTCGGAGTCGGTTACAACGATATTTGCGGTAGTGGTTATGGTAGCGGTACTTTTTATGATTAATATAAGTATTATGTTAGCCGCCACCGGCATTTGAGAAAAATGCTCGTCGTATATCACTCATTTTCAAACCTTGAAGTACATTGAGTACGACTGCGGTTTTCAAATAAGCAATCTGCTTAGAGCATTTTCCTCAAAGTACAAAATGTAATACAGTGCGAAAGGAGATAACATAGACGGCAATGAAAGAATACATCATAACCATAATCGGTGCAACATTGCTTTCGGCTATGGCCGGAATTATTGCACCTGAAAAGTGGCGCAGTTATGTACAGGTTATAACAGGTTTGGTTATAATAAGCTGTATCATTTCTCCTGTGACAGCTATTGTAAAAAGTGATATATTTGACGGCTTTGACAGTGTACAGGAAAACATAGCCGACAGCAGTAATATGCAGACGGAGCTTGTTATAGAGGAGCTGAAAAACAGGATAAACGAGGATATTAAAGCACGAATGGAAAAAGAGTTTAAATTATCGGTTACGGCGGAATGTGAAATAATGGTGAATGACGAAGGTGAGATTACGGGGGTAGACAGTGTACGCGTTTACGGGGATAAATTAACGGACCGTGCAAGGAGCAGAATATGCGAGGTATACGGTTTGAAACCTTATGAGGTGCATGATGAATAAGGAAGATTTACTTAAAATATTTAAAAATAAGAATAACAGACTGATATGCTTAATATTAATAATTGGAGTTGTACTTATGGCAGTGGCAAGTGTGGACAAAAATAAAAAAGCTGACGTACAACCTACGGCAGCCGTAACAAGTGTTGAAGATGAAGAAAAGAGGCTTGCGAACATTCTTTCACAGATTGACGGTGCCGGAGAGGTATCTGTTATGATAACCTATTATTCAAGTTCGGAAAAGAACATCGCTTACGAAACGAAAGTTTCATCAAGAGAAAAGGAAGAAAGCGAGGATAAAAAGGCTGTTATGACAGACGGTGAACCTATGGTGGTAAAAGAGGTGTATCCAAAAGTCAGAGGTGTTATCGTGACTGCCGACGGGGGCGGAAACAGTGCAGTCAGAAGTGCTATTTCCGAGGCGGTTACAGCATCACTTGACGTGCCTGCACACAGAATATGTATATTTAAGAAGGAGGTAAAATAAAATGGTTTTGAAGAAGAAGGAGATAATAGCGGCATCGCTTGTGGTACTTATAGGAGTTGCCGGATACTTGAATTGGTCGTATCAAGATACAATAAGGGTACAGGACGGCGAAAGCTACGTTGAAACCGGCAAGAAACTCGGTGAGGCACAGTATGTTTCTTCCGATACGGTAGCGGAGGAAACATCAACGGACAACGCGGAACAAAACGACAGCGAGCAAGCGGAGGAAACGGCAGTAACGGAAGATGACGGCGAACAGGCAACGGACAGTCAGGAAAGCAATGTAACGATAGAAACCGCGTCGGATTCGGGCAATTATTTTGAACAGGCAAAGATGAATAAAGAAACATCACGTTCAAAGTCACTTGAAATATTAAATCAAACTGCCGAAAACGAAAGCTTTGACGCTGATATTCGTAAAAAAGCCGGTGACAAAATTCTTGAAGAGGCAAACAACGTACAGAAAGAATCGGAAATCGAAAGTATCGCACAGTCAAAGGGCTACAGTGAAATATGTGTGTATGTAGACGGCAGTGAGGCAAATATTATGGTCCGAAAAGACGGATTTTCGGACGAAGATGTAGTAAAACTTACGTCAATCGCAACCGAACAACTTAAAATTTCAGCACAAAACATAAAAATAGTTGAAGTAAAGTGATTTATCTGTTATAATATACATATAATAATTTATTCGGAAAAATTTACGGAGGTAGCATTATGGATGAAGAAATTAAGAATGTTCAAAATGAAGACGGCATAAACGAAGAAACTGCCGAAGAAACAACTGCAAATGCAGAAGTTGAAGAAGAACCAATCGGGAATATAAAAATTTCAGTTGACGTTGTATCAACAATCGCAGGTATCGCAACAACAGAGATTGACGGTGTTGCGGGAATGTACGGAACATTTGCCGGCGGCATTGCAGAAATGTTCGGTGCAAAGAAAAATCCGTCAAAGGGCGTTAAGGTTGATATGAACGAAACAACTGCAACGATTGACCTTTATATTGTGGTGGATTACGGTGTAAGAATACCGGAGCTTTCTTGGGAAATTCAAGAGAACGTTAAAAACAGCGTTGAAACAATGACAGGACTTGATGTTCAAAAGGTTAATATCCATATCGAAGGCGTAAGCTTTGAAAAGGAAAAAGAAGAAAAAATAGAACTTGACAGCAACGTAAACGAAACACCTTTACAGACTGTTGACACTGATGAAGATTCTATGGACGATGAGGATATTCAAGACTGAGAAAATAAATCAAGGATTGTGTCTTATAGGCATAAGCCTTGATTTTTTTATGTTATTGTGGTATAGTTTTAACATAGAATTTAAGTAGCCTTATTATTTTGGGAAAGGAATAAAAATATGAAAAAACAGACGAGAAGTCAAGCAAGGGACGCTGCTTTTACACAAGTGTTCCAAATGAATATGCACGAGGATGATATGGACGTAATTTTGGAGGAGCTTTTAAATGCACGTCCCGAATGTGAAACAAATCTTGGTTATATAAGACAGATTATTGACGGAGTGAAGGAACACGAAAGCGAGCTTGAAGATACGGTTGCAAAGTATTTGAAAGCAGGTTGGACGCTTTCAAGAATTTCAAAAGCATCACTTTCAATAATGAAGCTTGCAATATTTGAAATGAAGTATATGGACGACGTACCGCCGAAAGTTGCGATAAATGAGGCGGTTGAACTTGCAAAGCGTTACGGTGATGACGGTGACCCTACATTCGTAAACGGACTTTTGGGTAATGTATTTAAGGAGTTAGCGTGAGTACAATAGGCTTTGATACAAGCAATTACACAACGTCAACTGCGTGGACTGACGGAAAAACCGATATAAATGTACGACAGATTTTATACGTCAAAGACGGTGAAAGAGGAATACGTCAAAGTGACGGCGTTTTTCAGCATATGAAATTAATGCCGGTGATGTATGAAAAATTGTCGGAGCAGATTGATTTTAAAGATGTTAAGGCGGTTGGAGTCAGTACAAGACCGAGATGTGTAGAGGGATCATATATGCCTGTATTCCTTGCAGGTGAGGGGTATGCAAAGGTTGTCGCTAATACTTTGGGTGTGCCTTTGTATGAATTTTCACACCAAGACGGACATATAATGGCGGGAATATATTCAAGCGGCTCTTTTGAATTGCTTGAAAACGATTTTATATCGGTACACCTTTCGGGTGGTACAACGGAAATTTTGAAAAGCCGTTACAACGGATTTCATTTTGACAATGAAATTATCGGCGGAAGTAAGGATATAAGTGCCGGACAATTTATTGACAGAGTGGGCGTAAAAATGGGGTTGCATTTTCCTGCCGGTAAGGCTTTGGAACAGCTTGCTCTAAAGACTGAAAAAGGTGAAAAACTTCCGATAGCCGTTGACGGTGCGTATATGAATTTTTCGGGTGTTGAAACAAAAGCGTCACGCATGGCGGAGAGTGAAAAATGCGATAAATCCGCTCTTGCACTCGGCGTACTTGAAAATGTTCGTGATACACTTGTTAAAAAAGGCAATGACGGACACAAACACTCACCGCGTGTTGATTGTGGGCGGTGTTGCGTCAAACGGAATTATAAGAAACGGACTTACAAAAAAACTTGACGGTGATGTGTATTTCGCAAAAGCGGAATATTCAACCGATAATGCAGTCGGAACAGCATATCTTGCACATCTGGCACATAAGGAGGCATAGGCTTGGAACCTAAAATTGCTACCGTTTCACAGATAAACGGTTATGTAAAGAAAATACTTGACCATAATATAATACTTAATAATGTTTGGATAAAGGGCGAAATATCGAATTTTAAACATCATTATTCCGGACATCTTTATATAACGCTTAAAGACGAGGGTGGAGTGCTTAAAGCGGTAATGTTCAGAGGCAGTGCGCAGTCGCTTAACTTTGAACCGAGCGACGGTATGAAAGTCCTTGCACGAGGAAGAGTAAGTGTGTATGAGGCGGGCGGTTCGTATCAGCTTTATATAGAGGAAATGATACCCGATGGTGTGGGTGAACTTTATATAGCATACGAACAATTAAAGAAACAGCTTGAAGAAGAAGGACTTTTCCGTCCAGAACATAAAAAGCCTATTCCGAAATTCCCTAAACGTGTCGGAGTTGTTACAGCCTCAACAGGTGCGGCGGTAAGGGATATTATAAATGTTATAACAAGACGTTATCCTATGGCTGAAATTGTGATATATCCTGCACAGGTACAGGGTGTCGGTGCGGCGGAAAGCGTTGTTAAAGCGATTGAATACTTTAACGCAACAAATGAGGTTGATACGCTGATTGTCGGACGCGGAGGCGGCAGTATAGAGGACTTGTGGGCATTTAATGAGGAAATCACCGCAAGGGCGATATTTAATTCGAATATACCGATTATATCGGCTGTCGGACACGAAACAGATTTTACGATTGCCGATTTCGTTGCGGATTTGAGAGCACCTACTCCGTCAGCGGCGGCAGAAATAGCAGTACCGTCAATGATTGAACTCAGAAACAGAATAAATACCGATAAAAACCGTATTTCTCAAAATATAGTCAAGCGTATCGAAAGCTGTAAATTGCTTTTAAAACGATTTAAAATGCGTACTCCTAAGGATAGGATTGACGATTATTATTTGAAGATAGATTCGCTTGTTAAATCTATGGATAACTGCATTAAAATGAAAACTATGTCGCTAAGACGTCAGCTTGCGGAACAGGCTGCAAAGCTTGACGCGTTAAGTCCTCTGCAAACTCTTTCAAGAGGATATTCGATTCCGACAAAAGAGGACGGAACTGTTATAAGAAGTGCGAACGATATGGAAAAGGGTATGGAATTTACACTTAGAATGAAAGACGGACAGACAAATTGTGTAGTAAAGGGAGAATAGATATGGCAAAGACATTTGAACAGTCAATAGCTGAACTTGAAGAAATTGTTGAACAGCTTGAAAACGGTGACGTGACTCTTGACGAGTCACTCGGACTTTTTGAAAAGGGAATAAAATTATCGAAAAGCTGTCAGAAAATGCTTGACACGGCAGAAAAGAAAGTTTCTATACTGATGACAAATGATGACGGAGAAATAGTAAAAGAGGACTTTACAGGTGCGGACAATGAATAATATAAAGGAATTGCTGAAAGAGCAGATTAAATTTACAGACGGTTATCTTGATAAGTACCTTGCCGAAAAAGACAATCCGCAGAATATTATATACAAGGCAATGCGATACAGTGTTTTTGCGGGCGGTAAAAGACTTCGTCCGATACTTATGATGAATACTTGTAAAATGTGCGGCGGTGATGTAAATGAGGTTATTCCGTTTGCGTGTGCGCTTGAAATGATACACACATATTCGCTTATTCACGACGATTTGCCCGCAATGGATAATGATGATTTACGACGCGGTATGCCGACCAGTCATATTAAATTCGGTGAGGCAACCGCTATTTTGGCAGGTGACGCACTTTTGAACAAGGCATTTGAAGTTGTGTCGCAGTACAACGGCAACAATCCTCAAAGGGCGATTAAAGCAATGAATATGCTTGCCGTATCGTCAGGTACAGAGGGTATGATAGGCGGTCAGATTGTCGATATGGAGAGTGAAGGTAAGGATATTACCCTTGATGAACTTAAATATCTTCACCTTAACAAGACTGGCGCAATTATAAGAAGTGCCTGCACAGTCGGCGCGTTGATGGGCGGTGCGAGTGACGGAGAAATAAAAGCCGTTGATGAATTTGCTCAAAATCTCGGTGTTGCGTTTCAGATACAAGATGATATTCTTGACGTTACAGGCGATGAAAAAGAGCTTGGTAAGCCTATCGGCTCGGATGCGGAAGAAAACAAAAATACATATGTAAAGCTTGTAGGGTTGGAAAAGTCAAAGGAATTGGCAAAGGAATATTCGGAAAAAGCAAAGAAGTCACTTGAAATGTTCGGTGAAAAAGCGGAATTTCTTATAAATCTTACAGATTACTTAATTGATAGAAAATTCTAAAGGAGATAGTTAATGTCATATTTACAACAGCTTATTTCAAATTCGGTGCTTATAACGGCTCTTATAGGTTGGTTTGCGGCACAGGTACTAAAGATGATACTCGTTTGGGATAAAAAGAAGTTTGATTTTAAGAGAATAATCGGTTCGGGCGGTATGCCGAGTTCACATTCATCTTTTGTAATGGCACTTACAATGTCTATCGGATTTACGCAAGGCTTTGACAGTGGGGCTTTTGCAATATCGGCGGTTATGTCGTTTGTGGTTATGTATGATGCGGCAGGTGTCAGAAGAAGTGCAGGTCAGCAGGCTGCTATACTTAATAAATTGGTTGAGTCTGTTATGAATGCCGATTTTTCAAAAACAGAAAAACGTCTGAAAGAACTTTTAGGACATACTCCGATTGAAGTTTTTGCCGGTGCGATTTTGGGCGTAATAATTGCGATTATAAGGTATGTATGATGAAGATACTTGTTGATGCGGACGCGTGTCCTGTTAAAGAAATTATTGAAAAGGTTGCAAAACAGAAGAATATCGAAGTTGTTATGTATATTGATTCAAGTCATATTTTAAGCTCGGATTACAGCAAGATTGTGACGATAAGTAAGGGCAGGGACGCAGTTGACCTTGCACTGATAAACGACAGTGAAAAGGGTGACGTCATTGTTACACAGGATTACGGCGTTGCGTCGCTTGCACTCGGACGCAGTGCGTATGCAATCGGTAACAGCGGACTTATTTATGATAACAATAATATCGATAAACTTATGTTTGAAAGGTTTTTGGGACAGAAAGTACGCCGAGCCGGCAGAAAAGGCGGTAAGACGTTTAATCCGAAAAAGAGAACTAAAGAAGATGACGAACGGTTTGAACGAAATCTTTTAACGATTTTGGACAGGGGATAAAGTATGAATAAACAAGAAATACTTGATTATTTAAAAGAAAAAAATGTATTGCACGAAGTAACCGAACACAAAGTGGTTTATAATATGGAAGAAGTGTCGCAGATTGATATTCCTTATCCAGAAGCGGAGGCGAAAAATCTTTTTGTCAGAGATGATAAGAAAAGAAATTATTATCTTATAACCGTAAAAGCCGATAAAAAGGTTAATTTAAAGAAGTTTAGAAAGGAAAATAATACTCGTGCTTTAAGCTTTGCGTCGGAGGACGAGTTGAAAAGTATAATGGGTGTGATACCGGGAGCGGTTACACCGTTCGGACTGTTAAATGATAAAGAGTTAAAAGTGAAATTTTTTATAGATAAAGAATTTGCAAAAACGGGACACTTAATAGCCGTACATCCGAATGATAATACCGCAACAGTGTATTTAAAAGCAGAAGATTTAATTGATATAATAAAAGAACACGGAAATCAAGTTGGTGTTATTACATTATAGAATTTGCCCATAA
>ERZ1106941.1913-NODE-1913-length-18025-cov-92.705454_pt1 | contig 18025 bp, 25 predicted proteins | sample MGYA00403670_ERZ1106941 | MGnify/ENA primary metagenome ERZ1106941 (study PRJEB35170, sample SAMEA104062400) | human gut metagenome | biome: human gut; feature: human-associated habitat; material: faeces | place: Denmark | collected 2012-06-04 ...
GGATTGCTCCCACAAGTTCTGCCCTCTCAAGTATTACATCTCATGACATTTCAATTAATCCCCCATTTTCACAATTTAACTTGGTAGAGTATTACACTGTGTTCAATTAAACTGTGACACTTCATCTAATTAAAGTGTTACACTTTAGTTTGTTAAAGTATTACACTGTAGAAGTTTAATGAATTACAGTACAACACTGTAGTCAATTAAACTGTGACACTGTATCTAACTAAAGTGTTACACTTTACTTTGTTAAAGTAGTACACTGTATAACTTTAATGAATTAAAGTGTTATACTTTACATTAATGAAGTGCGTGGTAATAGGTAAAGTATATAACTAAAATACTTGATATTTTAAAGTCAAAGTAGTATAATATAATTAAAGATAAAGGAAAGGTGGTAAAAATTATGAGAAAATTAGAAAGCTTAAAAATTATTAAAAGAATGTGCAACTTTAAATCATTGTCAAATTTTCAGTTCCATAAGGCTAGTTTTGACGATTCAGTAATTATTGCATCATGTTTGGGAGATACTTCTAATGAAATTTTTAGCTACTATGATGCAAGTAATGAAGCTTATCATTTAAGTGTTAATTTTAATTCAGTAACATATAAAAATTTTAGTTACATTTTTACAGATGAATTTAGCAAACAAGTTTTTGACGCAATTCATTGTATATTTATTCAAAAGGAGTGTGAAAAGTATGAAAAATAATTACAAGGAACTTAAAAACCTACTTATTGATTTTATTCCAGAAAGATTCACAATTATATGGTGTAAACCAGATTTTAACTCTAAAGGTGTTACAGCCTTTAGGTTTAGAATCTCTTTACAAGATTTATCTTTTGATGTTTCTTGTAATTTATCTAGTGTTATGTTATTTATAGGTAGTATACCAGAAATTAGAATTTTATCTAAGGATTATGATAAAATCAAAAATGTTTTTGATAAAATGGTTGTTGATTATGAAAGGGGTGCATTATAATGATGAAAGAAATTAGCAAAAACGATTTACACAAAGTTGTTCTGGTTGGTAAAGGTCCAGAACTACAGACACTTTTCAGTGTTATTGGATACAATTCAATTAATTGTGGTACATTTGGTTTAAACTGGGATTGTATTAATTTATACGATGGTTTATATTCAGAATTTTTCTCAGTTTTGAGGTACAATAGAAATATACCTAAGAGGAGTGTTTCTATTGATGAATTTTTAAAAAAAGAATATCATGACGAGATTAAAAAGCTATCTTATATGAATTATAAAATAGCAAGAGAAATGGCGATTTTTATTTTAAGAAATTGTTTTGAGTTTGTAAAGTCAGGGGGATTAAAATGAAAGATTTATTTACATTTATAATCTTAGTAGGATACATGGTTATCCTAATAAGACAATTTAAAAAAGACTATAAAAATTTAAAAGGAGAATAAAATATGAAAACATTGGAAGAATTAAAAAAAGAAAGAGAAGAATATTGCGACTTTATGTTTAATGAAAACAACATTATGAATTGTAATGAGTGCCCAGAAAATCAAGATTTTGATTCATGGGAAAATAAGTTACCGTGTGGACAGCAAAATTGTTGGGTATATTGTCACATAAAAGATTTGTAAAGAAAAACCAGACATAAAACGTGTCTGGTTTTTTCATGTTTCACGTGAAACATTAACAGCCTATTTTTCTCATAATCTCAAATACAAGATTCTTAACGAAAATATTTTGATATATAACATCATTTCTACGAAAGTAACGCCTTATCAGCTCGCTTGTAAATCCTTTTTTCATACCTAAATTGAATCGTTCGTTAACATCTTCCTTATCATATGCCACACAACAAGGACAATCATAGTTAATTTTATCACATACATACAACTTTCCGTCAATAGTCTGCCAAAATCCTACCTCTTTTTTATCAATTCTAACACAACTCACGAGCTTCATTCTGCCCTTATATTCTTCTATAAAAGTATTGTCATCACTAAAAAATTCATTATCAATACTATAACTTGCATATTCAGTTCCCTGTATTAATTGTCCGAATCTTGTACTTTTCTTTTTTTCCATGAATGATTGTGAGTTTTGAATATTCTCAATTAATATAAACCGTTTAGAATCATAATATATAGATTCTGGGCAACGTAGGTCAAAGTATACAAAATATGGGTTGTTTTCTGAAGTTGCATTACCTAAAAAGAAAGCTCGTACATCATCTCGCATACGTGCGACTGTTTCAAAAAATTCAAGAAACATCTCAGGTTCGTTGGGTATATAATGCAAGTTTGACTTCATTATTAAAAATTCATCATATATAATTTTATTTACGTTTGGATATTCTGCCGACTTTTTTGTTAATGCTGTACTTAATGCTACAGCATATCCCGCTACTTTTTTATTTATGTAGAACGTTCTGCCTTTAACCTCAAACTCAACACTATCGAATTCTTTAGATACAGCATTAAAAAATTTATCTAAGTCCTTTAACTCAGACTTATAACGCCTTAGATAAATAAATTGCTTTCCAGTTTTTAAAAAATCCTTGATAGCCCATTTTTTTAGTCCGTAGGTTTTTCCAATACCACGACCGCCCAACAAAAAATTTAAAAGTGCATTGTACGATTGCATTTTTGATAGGTCATAAAACATACTATTATTTTTCATTTTTATATCACATCCTTTTCTTTTAACCGATTGTGTATACAATATTCATAATACAATGTAAATCATTTACAATTAACCGATTGTGTATACAATATACTGTATTTATAATACAATGTAAATTATTTACAATAAACAAATTATATACTTTCTATACTATATTTTATAATGATTGTTATATTGTAAATTTATAAAAGTTCCTTGAAATTCAAAACAAAAATCAAGGAATTTTTATAACTTTGCAATACCAGAATTTTTATAACTTTTGTCACCCAGAATTTTTATAACTTTATTCATCAATAATTCTACGAACTGTATATGAATCAAATTTATTCATTAAATCTGTAATAGTTCTCCATCTACTACCTTTAACTCGTGCTGAACCAATGCCCATGACATAACCTTTTCTGTCCATATACATTTCAACGTGACCACCGCCACTATCATGTTTCATAACGAATAAATCTGCTGGCATTAAATCATCTTCATATGAGCTTTTCCATGAACTGCATCTACCACTATGGATATTTTTCCCATTTTCTCTTTGGTCACCTGTCCATGTTCCTATGTTATACCCATTTTTCTTATAACAGTACCATGTTAAACCGCTACAATCTGCTGTTCCTTTGTTTGGTCGCATCCTTGCTCCACTTGCTTGAGTGTAACTTACTTTTCCCTCTAAAGATTTCATGGTTGCTATGATTTTTCCACGTACGCCACTTGCCGTTTGTCCGTGTTTTGGTTTCTTTGTTGTTTTTCCACCAGTCGTAAACTTATTCAAAACATCATTTTTAGTGGTGATATTTGCATTGTTTCCACTGTTGCTTGTTTGTTCATCTCCTGTCAATTCATTTTTGTTTGTGCTACTAACATTTGATGGAATCCAAAGATTATTAGCTTGTTTAATAAATCTGATATTAATATTGTTTCCCTCATTATTCATATTTAACCATAATTCATTAGAACTAATTAGTTTAATTGAGTTAATTCCTAAATTTGTTACAGTTGTACTTACTGCACTTCTGTCTGGATTGTTTTTATTTGTTGCACTACCATAGTCGGGATCAATGTCACCAATATCATCTGCATCCCAGTCTTTCGTACTTACACCGTCTGGAATTTTCTTGATTTCTTTTCCATCCCAACTTGCTAGAAAATTTTTAACTTTTCTATATCTGCTTGGGTAGTTTCTTAATACAGCATTATTCATAGCTCCTGTATACCATCTTGTATAAGGGGCGTTTCCTACTGCATTAAATACTTGGAACATACGTTTTGGTGTTTGATGATAAATAGTGCTTGCAAAAATACTTCCCTTTTTATTTGTGATATGATTTCTTTTCATAACTTTAATATATCTATTAGCAAAACTGTCGAACATTTCTTGTTGAACTTTCTTTGCATTTGTAGTTGCTAAACATTTTCGTATCTGATTAGCTTGTGAGTTTGTAAAAACTTTATATCCCCATCTTTTACTACCAGAATCAAAAGTTTTCAAGAATTCATCAGAAAAATAAGTTTTTAAATCTGGATATTTAGTTACGATATTATGCAATAAATCCCATGATTCGCCATTACTTGCTTGATATATCCCAATACCCATATGTGGATTTAATTCTATTAGATTCCATCGAAAATCTGTTTCAACATCTGCTATGATGTATTGAAAAGCTCTTACCCATGCTTCGTCAAAAATTGCCATTTTATCTCCTTTTTAAAAATAGGGTGCATTTGATACACCCTATTTTATTTATGATTCCTTAATAACTTTTAGCATAACTTGATAACTGTTTGGGTCAACAATTATTTCATGACTTGTTAAATTACGCACAGTTAATTCACATTTTGTTCCTGTAAATTCATATCGTTGTATTACATTAGCACCTTTATTTTGTGGTAACCACATTTGAACAACACCAATTATTTCATAATTATTTGCTAATAAACTTGTATTAATACTTGGAAAACCAATAGAAGTTGTACCATTAGCAGGAATTGTTGTACTTGTTAAAGGTCCAGTACCTACTACATAATCATATAATTTATTTAAGTTATTTAGATTAGTTTCATTATTTGTTGCTTTTTCTAAAGCACTATCAGCAACATTCTTTGTATTATCAGCAACATTCTTTGCACTATTAGCAACACTCTCTGCATTATTAGCTGTATTTCTAATCTGCGTAATGTCATTATTAACATTATTCACAAAATTCTTATATTCAGATTCACCGACTAATCTGTTCCATGAACTCCAGTTTCCATCATGCATTTTAGAACGAATATACATTTGAGAATCAGAATCAACGTAAATTTGCCATGTACCTACATTATCATTGTATACATATAAGAAGCCTGCTTTTTTCGTCGGTCTGTTCTGTTTTGTATAATCATCGTTTGGTGGCAATGAATAATGTCCATTGTCAAGATTGTTTAAATCATCACCAGTACCCAACATTTTTGAAATGAACGTGTTGACTTTGGATAAAATACTAGCAATTTCAATATCTTGAGCAACAAAAGCATTATCAATGTTTAAAAATGCTGTGTTAAAATCAACAAGGTATGTAGGACGGTCAGTACCTATCCATTGTGGTAAATGTAATTTTTTTGTTTCGTTTGTGTAAGACATAAATTATCCCCTTTCTTTATTTATATGTCAAAATAAAATGGTGTAAAGTTTTTAACAACTTCTGATTTCATATTAGTAATATTTTTTATTTCTAATAATTCACCGATTAAACCATCGTAAGGTAAATCATAATTAAAAAAGTTAACTTTATGAAATAATTCTTTACAAATATCAAATAAATTAATTTCACTATTTTCACCATCATTAGTTATAACAATGTTTAAATTAGTTATAGGTATTTCAAGTATTTCTTCTATTGTTTTATATGAAAATGAAAACTTAAAATTAAATTTATCACCATTAATTTTTATAGATATAGTCATTATACTACCTTTAATAATTAATTCATCATCCCCATTTTTAATATAGTCTGAAATTTTTAAATAAAAGATTAAAGGTGCATCACTTTGAATGTTGTCAACAGGATTATGAAATAAATCATAATAACACTTAGTATCATAATCATAACAAGAATTAGCTGACTCATAAAATTTAATCGGTATACCAATTTCATCCATCTCATTACAATAAAATTTATCACTATTCACAAAATCACACATAGATTCTCTAGTTACAGTAATAATATCATGCTGTAAACCAGATGTTTCTGGGTTTCCAGTAATCGCAAATTGTTTAGGAATTCCTGTTGGGATTTTAGCAATCTCACCCAAAACCCACTGCTTCATTTCCCCTTGATACTGATTTAAAATATCTAGCAACTGGTCATACAATCTTTTTGCGTAAATTTCACAATGCTCGTGACATTTTCTAATTTCCTCTGTGATTCTTTCATTTGTTAAATCAATTCTATTACTTAGTTTGCTATCCTGTTCATCAACATATGCCTTTAAATCTGTAATCTGGCTGTAAATTTTTTCAATTTCATTTTGAATGGAATTAAAATTTCCATCCACATTTTTAGCCATTTCCTGAATTAATTTTGTTAATTTGCATAAAACTTCATAATATGATAGAGATTCATCATAAACTAATGGAAGAACCTTAAAGCATGGTAATAATGGTAACATTTATTCACCCTCTTTCGTTATACATTGAACAATTATATCATTAATATCTTTACTAAACCAATCATAAGGAATGAAATGAATAGTTGTATTGTATTGACCATAATGAACTTTAAAAATAACACCGCAGTTGATTCTTAAAATTGCATTTTTGTCGTATTGACCTTTTATTGTTAGATAATACATATAACTCTTAGAAATTGGTTCACCAATAATTTCTAAAGATAAAAAATTTCCATTTGTATTTTTTAATTCTAAGATGTTATGAAAAGGTTTTTCATTGAATTTTTTATCAATTTGATGATTCTGATAGTTTAAATCATCCTGTGTAGGTTTATCATTGCTACCCCATATTGGTAAAGCTAAGTTTTCAGTTTTGTAAGAAAAACTCATTTTATCACCACCTTTATACTGGATTTTGCATTTAGTTATAGTAACCACTACATTTTAACTGTAATTTTACATTAGATTTAATATCTGCGTCAGTTGGATTATAAATTTGTAATATGTAACGGTCATGTACTGGTTCATTTTTAGTTGCTTCTGTTTGTCCAAGTTCAAAAGAAAGAATGCTTAAAAATTGATTGCTTAAACTCACACCTTTTAAGGCAAAAACTTTAGGGTAACTGTCAATACCACTAACACTTTGTTTTACATTTATAACTAAAGATGTATTTGCTTTTGATTGAAAATTAGCTTGATTGTTAAATTCAAAATCTAAAAAAGTTACTTTATCTAAAATTTTTTGCATTATGTCATCAAAATTTTGTACTTCACCTTTAACTTCAAAATCATGTGTTAAAACCTTTTTTATTTTTACTTTTTCGCCTGCCATTTTTTCACCACCTTAATATATACACATAAACAAGTCGTCTAAATCTCGAATTATCAATAAATCAAGATTCGTTTCAATTTTTAACATCTCTTGAAACATTTTATAGTTTTCTTTTGTGCCGTCATGCCCGTGTAAATGCCTTGAACTTTCCCCTTTTGCGCCTGTAGTATCTTCTGTACTTGCATCACCTACATTAGAAGTAGTAGCATAATTTTCTGAATAAACGTCACCTAAACTTCCCATAGGGGTATCACTTGTTCTTCCCTTGCTTGTACTTGTTGTTGTACCTGTCTGTTCTGATTTGTTATTAATTTCTTCGTAAATATCTTTGTTTTCTGTTAATTTTTTGTCTTTTAATTCATCATACAGTTTACAGTATTTAGGCATAATCTCGCACATTCTAGTGTTTAATCTGTCCTTAAATAAACTTGCAGTTTCAAAACCAATTTCTCTAAATTTGTAATGTTCTGTAATTCTTTTATTTAATTCTTCCCTGTGCGATTCTTCCCATATAGGATAGTCGTTTAAACCTAAATCATAATTCATTTCCAAAAGATAACGCAATTCTGTTGTGTATTTACTCAATATCATCACCGCCTTTATCATCTGGACTCATTAATTTTTTAGCGAATTTTTCAATGTCTGGATTCCATTCAACACTAACATTTAGTGTAAATTTTTTATTAATAGAATCACAAGCTTTTTTCCTCATTTCTAAACCATCAGTTTTCATCATGCTTATAATTTCATTGTTTGAATCAACCTCATTAGAAACAAGTCTTTCACCCTTTTCAAAATCTGTGTTATTAACACCGATAAATGTCAAAAATTCATGAAACATTTTTTTCTTGTATTCATCAAGTCCTAAAAAACTATCATCTGTAGAAAACTCTAATGTTTTAAAATCATCAATATCAAGTGAAGTGCTTCCAAAAACCAACGGTTCGTTACCATCATAGTCTTTCATTACATTTTTGTAAGATAATCGTTTACTTTCATCACAAGCAATAAACTTCATTTTTTTCTGTCCAGAAATATTTACATCACAGATTCTTTGTGTATTTGCAATTCTTAAAGCATAAGAATGTGCAAGTAAAAATTCTGTCATTCTCATGTAGTTATTGTAAATGATAACTGAATTATCTCCGTAACACTCATGTCTATAATTAGCATAAGGTGAATAAGCTATTCGCCTTACTGGATTCCCATAAATATTTAATCTTCCAGAATCAGTGAATGGTAATGTTAAATAACCGATTTTTTCATCAAAGAAAAATAGTGCTTTTCCCTGTTGACATAAAGATTTTTCTAACATTTCTTCACTACAAGTGTTTGGTAAATCTTTCCAACGAAAACGATTCATTAGTATTCTGGTAAATACATTTAAATACATAAAATATGTTTCGTTGTTAGATATTCCAGAAACAAAGGTAGAATCATAAACGTTTGGATTAAGATGGAATAAATCACCACAACTTATTTTTTTCTTTTTCGCCATCTAATCACTTCCTTTTTGTTAAGGCTTTCCATGTATTATATCCTACAATTCCGTCAACCTTTAATTTTTTAGATTTCTGAAATTTCTTTACAGCTTTTTCTGTAGATGGTCCAAAATGTCCATCACATCCATAACCGCCTAAAGTATAACCATGTTCATGCTTTAAAAATTTCTGCATACACTGAACAATTCGTTTTGATTGAATAGAAACACGTAGTGTAGGTAGTTTACTTAATGTTTCTTTACCCACGATTCCATCAACTTTAGCACCGATTAATTTCTGTAAATCTTTCACATTTTGTTTATAATTATAATGCTTCTTTTTTGATTCTGTTTTTGATGGTTTCTTATTATTGTAATTATTAATATTAGAATAATTTACATCAAATTTTTTATTTGTACCATCAATACTTCCAGAACTTGTATACTGCCATATATCTACATTAACAGGTAATTTACCCATTTCTTTATTATATCTTGCATACCATAAATAATAAGGTTTTGCAAGTGCAAATTCTCTATAATATTTATCAAAATATTCTTTGTTGAAATAAAAACCTGTTTCATAACCCTGTAATTTAATTGTCTTACAAAATATATCTGTCATTTTGCAAATTAAAGTTCCTGTAGGTTTTACTCCATTTTTTAATGCATAATTATAACTATCATATTCCCAGTCAAAAAAGATAGGATAATCAATGTCATAATTTTTAATTGCATTTAAACAATAAATAGCTTCTTTTCTTGCCATTTCTTCTGTATATGCATAAGAAAACCAATAAATACCAACTTTCTTTTTTAGCTTTGAAAGTTGTTTCATATAATCTTTGAATTTTTTATCAATATTGTTTTTACCAAAACCAGCTCGAACGATTACAAAATCAACGTCACTAAATTTTGAAATGTCTAAATTTCCATTATGGTAAGAAATGTCAATACCTTTAGATTTAAACTTCGTCAAAATCATCACCTACTTTCAATTTTGATAAGTTAAATAAAAATGCATATAAAGCACTAAATAATGCTGTGCTTAATACAGTTGAAAAATTTACTTCACTAATCATTGTTAAACCTGTCAAACTACCTAACATAGATTGAGCAAAAGTCTTAATACATCTTAATGCTACATCTTCACAAGCTTTATTAAATTTTTTGTTTTTAAAATTAATCATAATAATCTCCCTAAAGCTAAACCAATTAAACAAGTAATGGCGTATTTAATTAAATACTCGTACCATTCCGTAGGTTTTCTTTCTAAATTTACAACTTTTAAGGTCACATCATCAAGCTTTGATGATATAGAATTAAGCATCAAATTTAATCGCTCGTTACTTAAATTTAATTTTTCGATTTCTGAAAACTTATCTTCTATATCATCTACCCGATGTTCGAGTGACTTAATATCCTTTTTTAACTCTGCAATTTGAACATCATAATCACTCATATTTTAATCTCCTATAAATTTATTTGTTGTATAAACTCCTATGTCACCATCATGCCAAAGTGTTACCCCTTTGTCAAACATATTTTGTATGATTTCCGCAAAACTCTTAGGAATATTTGCTTCAATAATACAACCTTGTGTTTTTATATAGTTAAATCGTTCACACGTTCTTAATTTTGGAAGTTCAAAACGATTAGAAACATAACCATACCTTTCAAAAAATGAATTCAATCGGTCAATCATTCTTGGATGAATTGTTTTCCATTTTAAAGTGATACCCCCAAATCCATTCGCAATGTTAAACCCATCTCCACCACTTTGCCCTGCAAGTGTGGGTGGAGTGATTTCTGCATCTTGAATTTTTGCCATCTGTTTTCTAATTGTAATCTCACTTTGTTTATCAGTTTCATATACCTTTTTAGCACCACCATATAAAGATGATATAACACCACCGATATTTCCTTTTAATGCATTAGATACTACACCCATACCACTTTCAATAGGAGCAAAAAATCTTGCTTCTTTTTTATTGTAATTTGCGATTGCATTATTTAAAGCAAAACTGTTCGCATTTTGAGCTTGATATAAAATACTGTTATCGACAAGAACTGGTATCTGTGGAAAATTGCCAAAAATAATTCCACTATTTATAAAATCACCTTGCGTAACTAAATTTCCATACTTAAAACCATTATCACTATAATTTGCATAACCTTTTGGGTAAACACAAAATCTTGGTGCTGAACTAATATAAGATATACACTGTAAATCAATTACGTTTTTATCACTCAATAACTCTGGTTTAATAATAAACTGTTGTCCATTATAACCTGTCATTTCAATATATGAATAAGGGTACTGATAAAGCTTAAAATGTTCTTGTTTTAAACCAAACTTTTCTATAACATTATCCACTTTTAAAATGTCTTTTTCTGGACTTATATAGTTATCTTTAATTTTATAAACACTAACTTTTGTTCCTGTAGAAAAACTAATGTCTATTTTTCTTAAATTAGAATCATCTAAAAATTCCGTCGGAATCATAGTAACAAATTGTATATTTTGTGCAATCCACGGAGCATTACTTAAACCTTTCGCTAAATTTTCAAACTCAGCACCAGATTTTAATATGTAGTATGATAGCATTGATGGTATATTATCACAAACTGTACCATGCGAAGAATTAATGTTGGGGGAGTTTTTACTTCCAAAATCACCATCTAATTCTACAGATGAGCATAGAAGAATTAAATAAGGTAGTTTCCAGTGATAAGATTCTGTATGCACATTCACATAATTCCCACCAAACTCTAAATTTTCGGGATAAAGGTTATTACCTACTAAAGCACCACCATGTAAGTCGTAATTATTGTTTGCAAACTCTTGTTCATGCTGATTCATGATAAAGCATTTTTTAAATTTAATATCAAATTGAAATGTTGTCCATGCATCTACTTCTATTGATATTTCTGTTGTTTCATCATTAACATAATTAACATCAGTTACAAAACAAAAAATCTCTCTATCACCAAAATTCCTATTTTTATAATAACAATAATCAATATTATAACATTGTTCTACATTTTTATTAATAAGAATCGTCTGGTTTTTTCTAATATACCTATAATTATTTACCGTAAATAATAAATGGTCTTGCATAAATTGTCGTCTTACACCAGTATTTCTAAAGTCTATTTGATTTTCATAATTTTCAATTCCAGTACCAGACAAAAACCATATCTGGCTGTCTGGCTGAATTGATTTATTTAAGTCTGGCACTGTTAATCACCTCTACTGTTTAATAGTAATAGTACAAGTATCAATAACATCTGGGTCGCTAATAGCCTTAGCTGTTACTGTCAATGAATTCATTGTTTCATCTTTATTAATATAAAGGACCCCATCCTGTACTGTTGATAATGTGGAATTAACTTCCCATGCTACAGCCTCACTTGCATTTCCTGTTTTTACAACTTTTGCTGTAATGTCATAAGATAAACCTTTTTCTGCATTTTCAATTTTTTTAGGTGATAAAGTAACAGATGTTACACTATCTTCTCCTACAGCATCAGTTGTAAATCGAACAAAGTTTGAGAACTGTGAACTAGAAATTGTTTCCCAGTGATGGAAGAAATAATTCCAGTATAATCCCTGAGCATTATAAGCTTCTGTGAATTTCTGCATCTTATCATATACTACAAAGAAGTCACTATCTGTTAAAACTGCCACAGTTGATTTTGCTTTTTCAGAATCTCCAAAATTATCAACTTCTACAATACTGAATTCAACATCTGCTTTATCAAGATGAAAAGCCGCCGCTAATGCTTTAACGTCCATTAATGCCTTTGTCCTTGGTGTTACAAAAAGAATCATTTCTTCTTTCTTTGTAAATGTTGTCACACCGGCTGGGTTATACTTACTAGCATAAAATGGTAATGTTCCAGCCATTGAGCGAACTTCAACTAACAAGTTCTCAGCGGTTTCTTTATTTGTAACAGAATCAACATGAACATTATATGTATCTGTTGAATCAATATGTTTTGTTAACAGATTTTTCATAATCAAATATTCATCTTGATTATCTCCATTATATAGAGAATCTGTTAATGTACCAATTAAATCCCTCATTCCATATTCATTTAAAAAAGCATTAGTTAGCTGATTTTCAGAAATTGTGACTTTATAAAAATCTGCCCTATTAAATCTATGGAACCTTGTCTGAACATCAGCAAGTTCCCTTTTAAACTGTAAATCTTCATCACGTTCTGGATTAAACGTATGTGCTTTTGCAATGTTTACAAAAATTTCTTCAATATCTGTTCCATATGCAAGTGTACCTTTTTTAAAGTTTCTTAACGGATTGTTAAAAAGCTTCTTTCTTAAAACAACTAAAGCAATTCGGTTCATTAAAGAATGTAAGAACTCATTTTTAGATGGTTCATATTCTGTAATGGTCATTGCTACTTTTTTTAGGTTATCTTTTGTAGCTTCTGGAATTCTGTTCTGATAATCTGGTGAAGCTTTTGCTCTAATAGCGTTTAAAATATCTACGTTTGCGTTTGGCATTTTTTAATCTCCTTTCAAAAATTAAAATGAATCAATAATATCTTCTAAACTCGCATCGTCTACTTCTGGTTCTTTACCCCCATCTGTAGAAGTGTTTAAAAGTTTTTCTGCATTAAACTTTCTTAACTCGTCAACTCTAATCTCATAACGTGCTAAGTCATTATTTTGTTTGTCAATAGTTTCTTGCATTTCAGTTAGTTTTTGTTTATCTGGATTTTCCCATTTTTCCAAAATTGCAATAATTTGCTCTTTTGCATCTTCTCCTTCGATATTTCTAACTGATTCTAATAATTCTTCATAATTCATATTATACACTTCCTTTTTAATAATCGGCTGTAATAATAATAATAAAGGTGTATTCCACAACACAAAACCATTTTTGTACCAGTGTCACCTGTGGAAGCGTACAAAAAGTCATTATTAAAGAAATTATTACAGCCTAACATAAAATGATAGACTAGCAATTTCTTTTAAAATTACTTTTTCCTCTATCTATTATTATTATAACACTATTGTTTATTTTTGTCAACAAAATTTTTATTTTATTTGAAACGGAACATTTGTTAAAAGCACCCCACCTTTTAAACGCTTCGGTTGTAATTTATTGTTACTCTTAAATCCAATTTTAAAATTGTCATAGGTAACTTCATTCTTTTTAATATTATCTGGCATACCACAAGCTTTTACGTCTAAAAAATCTCCATTATCCTCTATATAAGTTTTTGGTTTTATAAATTTAGCTCTAATAAAAGTGCTTTCATGTGCCCATGCACCCAGTTTTGTATCGTGAATTTCTAAACCGTCTGGGTACTCTAAACCAGTTAAATGTAAACTATCCGTGTCTGCATAAATGAATCTATCATACACTTTTTGAGCGGAACGGATTGTTTTGTTTCTTGCATAAGCTGTAATGAAAGAAGCCACTGGAATATAAACTGGTGTTCTTGGTTCTTCGTCCATTGTTTCATACTTAACTACACCATTTTCATCTAAATATGGTTTTTTACTCTTTCCAGTGACTGCTGAACCGAACTTTCCATATAAACTGTTTTGCATTAATTTTGCAATCTGCCTTTTTCCACCTTTTGAAGTTGCTTTTTGTGCATAGAAAAAATCAATGTAGTTTTTAAACATTCCTTTTCTACCTCTAAATTTATAGCCATCAAACCATTCTATATCCCATACGTCGTAATGGTCAAAAAATAGCTTTAAATCTATTGAAGTCAATGTCAATAATTCTTGTTGTTGTGATTCTTCAAGGTATTGAACTGGATTGTATCTTAGGTTGTTTTTTAACTGAATCATAGGTAAGTGTTTTTCCTTTAGCTTAAATTGACAAGCAAACCGCTGAACAAAAAGTGGAAAATTATCATCCTGTAAATATTCTCCTTGAAAATATATTGGCTTTCCATATGGTAAAAGAGTGTCATACATCGAAAACGGATATAATGAATTAACATCCAAAACAATACCCTTACCAATTTCACAAGGTTTTTTCAAATATGTCCATCCACCTTTATATGATTTTCTAATAAAAGCATCTTGATAGTCGTCTAATTTTGGGAACCAGTAATCAAAATTTTTTGTAATTCCTTTATAATAATGTAAAGCATCACTAGCGTTTGTCATATGAGTATAACCTTGGTCAATCTGTTGTTTTAAAGCCATAGCAACAATCTGCACATCATTTTTTATATAAGCTTTTTCAGCATCAGACATAACATGACCTTTACCCCTATGCAAATTATAATCAATCTCACCTTTTAATATTGGAAGATTAAATGACGTAGCAATTTTTTTAACTGGCATTGGAAGTTTTTTCAAAGAGTCTAAAATTTCAATATATTCTTTACCGTCAAATTTTATTCTAATTGAATAAAATGTGCCTGTAAAATCAATTAAAGTTGAAAAACATCTTTTATGTTTTAGCTTCTTTTCCCATTTAAAACCATTTGTCAACAGCCATGAAATAATAAACTCACCATCAAACTTCAAATTGTGAAAGAAAACAGTTGATTTTACATTATCTTCACACCATTTCATAAAATTGTCTATACAATTACCGTAAACAACATTTTCTACATTTTTAATGTCACAAATAGCATATGCCCAAACTGATACATCATATGAGTGAGTATTTGTTTCAAAGTCTGCCGTATACATCCCCCTTTGACTCATTTAAAAATATTCCTTAAACTAGCAAGCTGTTTATCTTCACCTACCTCTTCGCTATATACAAAAGAAATTGAAACATAAGCATCTGAATAATAATAATTTATAAAATCTTGGGTTTTCATATCGTCGATTTTTTTAATTAAATCATCTGCTCTATCACCATATGTAGCCTTAAGTGCTTTTTTATAATTTTCTTTATACTGTTGAGCGTTTTCTTTTTGTGATTCTCCACTAATTTGTTTACGTAATAAACGTATATCTTTTTGAAAATCTTGTATTGAACGGTATTTATTAATGTTGAATTCTCTTTTTCTGAATTCATAAAACTTTTCATCGTCTATAACATCTTCAACGTGTAACTGTCTTTTTCTCTGTTGAATTTTTCCAGTTGTAGTGAAGTCTGGTACACCACCTGTCTTTGCAATTTGTTTCTTTATCTCATTGTATTCTTTTGTTTTTACTCTGTTTCTTTTTTCAATTAGTCTTTTTGCTGTGTCAATTTCATAATTAGATAATGAAACACCATATTTATTCGTTTTAAAAGAATAAGCATTTCTTTCTAATAATTTATTAATTCCCTTTATGTAACTGTTGTATTCTGTCCTGTCTTGGAATTCAGATGGTTGTCGTACCTTAAAAGGTACATCAAAATCATATTGTTCGGCTATTCTTCTTATTTTTCTATCTACTCTTTTATTTAACTTTCTTAAACTGTCAATTTCTCCCTTTTTCCAACGTATAGCCAATTTTTAACACCACCTTAAAAGTATTTAGGGTAGTAATAAATACTACCCTATGTATGAAAAAATATGTTTACATACATTTATTAGAACGACAACAAGATTTATTAAATGAGATGGAAAATAAATCTTGTAATTTTATAATAAATGTTTTTCCTTTCTTAAAAATATACTAATTAATTGTTACCTAAATTTTTAACAAACTTCCAATGAAATAAACTTGTATTTTCTTGACTTTTTCTCTGTTGCTTTGATTGATAACTCACCGTTCCATTCGCTAGGTTCTCCAAAGATTGTAACAATCTTACCGAAAGAATCATAAGCACTAATGGATACTGTGCTGTACGTTTTACCATCTTCATCGAATAAAACAAGTCTTTTTGTTTCCTGTTTTTCTCCATTATCATCTGCGATTTCACAATCATGAATGAGATAGTCAACAACCTTGATAGGCTGTTCAAGATGCTCAGATAATGAATAATCTGTTGCGTTCATTGCATTGAACATCTTTTTCTTATCTTCGATTGTATCTAATGTGAGTGATGTTACGATAGTTTCATTTGTTCCTGTGATTGTTAATTCATTTGCCATTGTTTTTCTCTCCTTTTAAATAAATTATTCTTCCACTGAATCTGCATTGATACGTTCTTCAATCGGTACTTCTGTTGCGATTGTTAAAAAATCCTCTAAGCTACATTCGTAACGTTTTTCATGAACGATAGTGTTAAGAATGATTGCCTTATGACCACATTCTTTAGTTACCTCTGCAAGAATAGCTCGTCCTAAACGACCAGTTTTCTCAACTCTTTTCACCTCATGGATTTCCATGTTATCTACATAACCGATAACATATTCATTAAATTTTACTGTTCTTGTAAATTTCATGTTTTTGTTCTCCTTTCTTTTAAATGAAATTTAATTGTAATTTATATTTACTCTTTATTTAAAAGAGATAAATAACTTTCTATTGATGATTTTAAATCATCTGATTCTATTTTGCAACATTCAAAATAAATCTCTTTTGTTTCTTTAACATATGAAAGAGAAGCTGTTCTAATATCGGAACTATATAATCTAAAAATAATCATGTCTGTTCCATCGTATATTTTTTCAATTTTAGAAAAGCCAAACATATGCAATTTATTAATGTCCTTTAAAATTAATCTTAAATAATCATCTTTATCATTAACCTTTATCCATGTATGTTTTGGATATTGTCTGATTGTAAGATTGTATTTATTTTTAGTAATTGATACATAATAAATGTCATTTTCTTCTGCATTTTTTAAATTTAATTCAATGCCATTAATTACATTTTTAATAATCATTTTAACATTTAACTCCTTTCCTTACTATATTTATATTATACTACTTTGTAATTGAAATGTCAAGTATAAGATTGTATTTTTTATGTATTTTTAATTTATCAACATCTGTTGAAAACTCTGTGGATAACTTTTTAATGTTTCACGTGAAACATTTACTCACACGGCTTTGTTTTTAAAACTTTAACATACCTCTGATTATGTTCTAGTTTAATATAAATAATTGATTTTGTAGGTTCATCAAAAAATGAACCAGAATCAATGATTGCAACTGTTGAATAGAAACCATATTTTTTAATTAACCATGATACAGCAATTAAACTTCCTTTTTCGTACACTCTAAATTTACCTCTATATTTTGACATATTAACACCTACTTTCTATAAAAAGAATCTACAATAATCAATAAAAGCAATAATTAGTCCAAAAAGACAGCCTGTAAAAAATGCTAATATTAAATCAAACTTTTTCATAATTTCTCATCTCCTTTCTTTTTATAAGTATATTATACTCTTATTTTATCGTTATGTCAAGTAGTTTAATTAATGTATACATAAGAAATTCAATTTCAAAGTGTGAAATCTCATTTTGAATTGAATTGCTACGAGATGTAATACCAGATCGGAAGAGCG
>ERZ1106941.1923-NODE-1923-length-17933-cov-15.966271_pt1 | contig 17933 bp, 15 predicted proteins | sample MGYA00403670_ERZ1106941 | MGnify/ENA primary metagenome ERZ1106941 (study PRJEB35170, sample SAMEA104062400) | human gut metagenome | biome: human gut; feature: human-associated habitat; material: faeces | place: Denmark | collected 2012-06-04 ...
GGTTCTGGGCGGTGTCGTGGGTTCCTCCCGCGCCTGCGTGGACGCCGGCTGGATCACCGCTGACCACCAGGTGGGTCAGACCGGTAAGACCGTGCATCCCAAGGTTTACATCGCTCTGGGTATCTCCGGCGCTATCCAGCACAAGGCTGGTATGCAGGACAGTGAGTGCATCATCGCTGTGAACAAGAACGAGTCCGCCCCCATCTTTGAGGTGGCTGACTACGGTATCGTGGGTGACCTGTTCAAGGTCGTTCCCGAGCTGATTGAGTCCATCAAGGCCCAGAAGGCCGCTAAGTAATCTCGCTTTCCATAGCGCTGCCTGCCATGTCGGCCCCGGGATGCACAGCCCCGGAGCCGGCGCGGGCAAGAATTTTATCGATCAGGAGGCTAATTATGGACGTTTATGAAAACCTGAAAAAGGCAGGTATTGAGCTGCCGGAGAAGCTGGCCGCCGCAGGACTTTATAAGCCTGTGAATCAGGCCGGCAACCTGCTGTTCGTATCCGGACAGGGCAGCATGGATAAGGGCGTGCATCTCACGGGCCGCGTGGGCGTGGATGTGTCTGCAGAGCAGGCACAGTATGCCGCCAGGGTGTGTGCCATCAACACCCTGGCAGCGCTGGAGGCGTATCTCGGGGACCTGAACCGCATTAAGAGGTGCGTAAAAATCCTGGCGTTTGTGGCCGGGGCCGATGATTTTACCGGACAGGCACAGGTGGTAAACGGCGCCTCTCAGGTATTTATCGATGCCTTCGGCGAGGAGGGACGCCACGCACGCTCGGCTATCGGCACCAATAGTCTGCCCCTGGGGCTGACGGTGGAGGTCGAGTCCATTTTTGAGATCAACGAGGATTGATGGGGGAGGGGACAACACTATGTTAGGCCAAGATCTTTCCCCTGTTCAGATATCTGATTTCTTTGCGGCGGAGCGCCGACTCAGGCAATCCTTTCCGCCGTCTCCGCTGCTGAGCATGGCGCCGCTGGACCAGCAGCTGGGGGCGCCTGTATATTTGAAGGCGGAGAGCCTGCTGCCCTCCGGCGCCTACAAGATCCGCGGCGCGACCAATAAAATCATGGCCCTGTCTCAGGAGGTGGGTACCTCCCTGCGAATCATCACCGCCTCCTCCGGCAACCACGGCATGGCCTGTGCCCTGTCTGCCAAGCGCCTGGGCATCCCCGCTACCATTGTTGTGCCGGAGCCTACGCCTGAAATCAAGAAGAGCAGCATCCGTGCTATGGGGGCCGACCTGCTGGAGATCGGCGCCACCTATGACGAGACCTTCGCCGCCACGGTGGCGCTGGCAGAGGAGAAACGGATGTACTATGTGCATCCCACATCCGACCGATATACGGTGGCCGGTCAGGGTACCATCTCCCTGGAGCTGCTGCAGCAGCTGCCCGATGTGGACCAAATCGTGGTGCCCATTGGCGGCGGCGGGCTTATCACCGGTATATCCTATGCCATGAAGCATCTGAAGCCAGGTGTGCGCATCGTCGGCGTGATGCCGGAGGGCTCCGCCGTCTACGCGGCGTCCCGGGCGGCCGGGATGCTGGTGACGCTGGACTCCTGCGCCTCCATTGCCGACGCGGTGGTGCGCAAGACCGGCGAACCGTATCTCTATCCCTATATCGAGGAATATGTGGATGACATCGTGACCGTCAGCGAGGACGAGCTGCGCAAGGCTATCAAGCTGGCCTGCCTGTATGCCAAGCTGACGTTGGAGGGCGCAGCCTCGCTGGCGTTGGCTGCTGTGACCTCCGGTAAATGCGCCTTAACGGAGCAAACCGTTCTGCTCTGCTCCGGCGGCAATATTGACGGCTCTGTCCTGCTCTCTTGCCTACAGGGCTGATGGGGCTGAAGCACATTTCCCGCCGGGGACATTGATTCCAACCCTCTGTATTATAGAGGGACTTCCGGCCGCCATGTATACGATTTCTCTTCCTTGCCTTTGTTTCTTTGCAGCTATTACGGCAGGAGAAGCGGCGGGATCGGAATGTGCGAACAGCACCCGAAAGGGCCTGCTGCAAAGTGGGCCCAACAAGAGCGCTGGGGCGAAAGGCCGAATAGAGCCTTTTGCCCCGGCGCTTATTTGTATAAGAGGGCGTTCTGCTGTATACCCTCCTGAGCAGCTTTCCGCAGCTGCTCTCCCCACAAAGGCCCTTGCACAAGCTGCTTCGCCCCACTGTAATCATGAAGAAAAAAGACGAGTAAGCAATGAGCTTACCCGTCTTTTTTCAAAGCGTTATTTTGCAGCGCTGCCTTTCTGTTTTATGCGGCTGGACTCACCGGCCAAAGCGGCGCAGGAGCTTCTTCATCGGGCCGCCGAACAGATCCCGCTCAAACCTGTCCAGACCGAACAGCCACATGCTGGCACCGTACAGAGCCACAAACACGCACAGGATCAACGCAATCTGCCCATAGCCGGCGGGCCGCAGAAACACAGCAATCAAAATGGCCGCGATACCCGGAACGATCATAGCCGGAACCAGGTGCCGGATGCGCAGCCAAAACCGGGGAATGTCCAGTCCCACCCGGTGGCGATAGTAGCGGTTCATAATGAGCATGCCCGCACCGGTGGCGATGGCCGTGCCGATGGCTGCGCCAAGGACGCCCCATTCCATGCACAGGGGGATGCTGAGGACGATGTTGGCCAAGGCGATGATGAGGTACACCAGAGAGCTGAACCGGTGCATATTCTTAGCCCGGAGAATTTCATACCCCAGCATCTGAATATTGGCCCAAAGGGTGGCCCCAAACAGCAGCAGCGTCACGGCATAGTCCACCTCAAACTTGGCATCGCCGCCCCACAGAACTACAAAGGTCCGGCCCACCGCCACGAAGCCCCAAAAGATGCCGCCCAGCAGGATAAACTGCAGCCGCCCCACCCGGATGAAGAGCTTATCCAGCTCCAAAATGGGCTGGTTTTCTGCTACAATGCGGTTGACCCGGGGGATGAGGAGATTGGAAATGGCTGTGGCAAAGGATTGATAGTATACATTCAGCTGGGCCGCCACGGTGTAGACGGTCACGGCGGTGGTGCCGTGGATCCAGGCCAGCAGCAGCCGGTCGATGCTCCAGTTGAGATTATCCACCACGATGCCGATGAATACAAAGGTGGTGAAGCCCACCATTTCCCGCATAAGCTTGAAGTCATAATGGCGGAAGGAGAAGGGCATCTTCAGCTTTGTCAGGCAGAAAATGACATTCAGCAGACCGCTGACCACCGTGAAGATCAGCGCCAGCACCGTCAGCGTGACGCTGCGGTAGCCCAAAATCAGCAGGGGGATCATGATGAGGGGGTTGAGTACCTGCCGGCCCAGGGCCACCACCTTTTGGAAGATGTACTCCTCATTGATGGTCACATGTGACTCAAAGACGCTGATGGGAAAGGACAAGGCGGCGTTGACGGTCATGATACGCAGGAGCTTTTCACCCAGAGCGATCTCCTCCGCCGTCAGCTTCTTGCCGAAAATAATCTCCCCGTGGCCTGCCAGCAGGAAGCCAATGGCCAACACCAGAGCACCCAGCACCACATAGGTGGTGAAAAACATGCCGTTGAGCTTGGCCATGCCGGGCTTGTCATCTGCAGACTTGGCCCGGGAATAATAGCGGATGTAGGCGCTGCCCAGACCGAAGCTCAGAAGATTCAAATAGGAGATAATGGGCAGGACGGTCTGATAAACGCCGAACTCGCTGTCGCCCAGCCGCTGGATCATAATGGGCGTATACACCAGGGAAATGACGGTGCTCAGACCCATGGATAGGTAGGACAGAACTGCGCCGATCTTGATCTGTCTGTCTTGCAAGCTGCGCCCACCCCTTTCTTTTCTGGATGGCATAATTCTACGAATACTTATTTTACCGCACCTTTTGTAAACTGTAAACCCATTTTAAGGAAATGAATGGGAAAATGTGGGTAGTCCGCAAGTTGACAGGAGTGGAGAAAGTGAGTAAAATAGCCGTATGATTTTATATGCGAGGTATGGGAAGCTATGAATCTTCGTTTTTTGTTTGCTATGGCGGTGAGCAAGTGCGTCTATTATGGGATGCGTCTGCTGGGCCGGCAGGCATCGTATTTGCCGGGTTGGTTTGCCGTGAAGCTGTGCCCGGACTATCTGCGGCACATCCGCAAGGCCGAAACGGTCATCTGCGTCACCGGCACCGACGGCAAGACCACCACGGCAAACCTTCTCAGTGATCTGCTTGCGGCCACCGGGCGCACCGTGGCCAACAACCGCATTGGCAGCAACACCGAATTCGGCATTGCTACGGCTATGACTTGCTCTGTGACCCTCTCCAATCGCTGCCGAGTGGATGCGGTGGTGCTGGAGGTGGATGAGCACTATGCCCGCATTGTCTGTCCCAAGGTGCGCAGCGACTATATTGTTATCACCAATGTGCTTCGGGACTCCCTGCAGCGCAATGCCCATCCGGAGTATGTGGCCGGGAAGCTGGCGCAGATCGATTGTCCCCATGCCAAGCTGATCCTCAATGCCGACGAGCTGTGCTCGGCCTTGCTGCTGCCGGAGAATCCCCGGGTGTATTACGCCATCGCCCGGCAGGAGGGAGACGGCGTGACCCCGCCCAACCGGGTCAACGATTGCCCCGATTGCCCTCGCTGCGGCGCAGCCCTGCGCTATGACTATGTGCGCTACGCCCATGTGGGCCATGTCCACTGCGAGAAGTGCGGCCTTGCCTCCCCGGCAGCGGAGTGGCTGGCCATGGCGTTGGATGGTGAGCACCATCGGCTGACCCTGCGGCATGGGGAGGAGACATATACATTGCCCATGCTCCATGACAGCGTATTCAATATTTATAATGAGCTGGCCGCTGTGGCGGTGCTCAGCGAAATGGGACTATCTATGGATGAGATATGCGCCGCCCTGGAGGCTACACCCCTCACCAAGACCCGGCTGGACCAGGTTCAGGTGAAGGGTGTGGCCGTGGTGAGCATGATGGCCAAGAGCAATAACTCCCTGCCGGTTTCCATGGTCTTTGACTATATCCGCAGAAAGCCCGGGAAAAAGGCGGTGATCCTGGCTCTGGACGACCTGGATGAGAGCAAGTCCTCCGAGCGTATCGGCTGGATCTATGACACGGACTATGAGTTCTTAAACGATGAAGGCATCGTGCAGGTCCTGGCCACCGGCGTGCGCTGCTGGGACCATCAGGTGCGCCTGCTGCTGGCGGGGGTGCCCCGGGAGAAGCTGGTGTGCAAGCAGGACGAGCTGGCGGCCATTGAGCAGCTGCACTGTAAGGACCTGGAGAGCGTATATCTGCTCCACGACATGTCCAGCTACAGCCGGTCGGTGACGGCCATGGAGAAGATCCGCAAGGTATTGGAGGGTGCGCTATGACCATAGAATTTCTGTATCCCGAGCTGTGCAATCTCTACGGCGACCGGGGCAACATGGACTATCTGCGCCGCTGCCTGCCGGCGGATACCCGCCAGACGTATATGGGGGACGAGCCTTGGTTCGTGCAGCATGAGGTGGATTTGATTTATATGTGCTCCATGACGGAGCGCAGCCAGGAGCGTATTATTCAGGCGCTGGCACCCTACCGGGAGCGCCTGAAGGACCTGATGGCCGGGGGAACGCATTTCCTTCTTACAGGCAACGCCATGGAGGTGTTCGGCAAGACCATCCGGGACGGGGAAAAGACCATCTCGGGCCTGGGCCTGCTGGATCTGACAGCCCGGCGCATCCTGCCCCGGCGGGCCAATTCCCTGTTTTTGGGCGGCTTTGAGGGCACGAAGATCGTGGGCTACACCAGCCGCTTCAGCCATATGGAGAGTTCGCTGCCGCCGCTGTTCACCGTGGAAAAAGGCCTGGGCCGCAGCGAGAGCGCAGCGGTGGAGGGTATCCGCTCCGGCGGCGTGCTGGGCACCTATCTGCTGGGGCCGCTGCTGGTGCTGAATCCGGATTTTACCCGGTGGCTTTTGGACGATCTGGGCGCCAAGGATGCACCACTGGCCTTTGAGACGGAAGTGCGCCAGGCGTACAGGGCGCGGCTGGAGCAGTTTCAGGGGAATATAGAAGTGTAATTTAAAATCAAGGCCTCCGGCTGCGCCGGAGGCCTTGATTTTTCTGCCATCACTCCACCATGGCCACGGCGCGGCAGGAGCAGCCGTCGGAGTTTTCGAATTTCAACGGCAAAGCAGCAAAGAGGAAAGATTTGCCCAGCAGCTGGTCTAAATTCTTCAGGTTCTCCGTGTTCACAAGGCCTGCGCCCAGGAGCGTTATGTGATTGGGAAAATCTATGCTGTCGCAGGGGTCGATGGAGATGCAATCCTCGCCGATGCCCTTGAGGGGGAGCTCTGCCACAAAGGCCGCCGCCTCCTGTGTTAGGCAAGGGAAGGCCTCGTAGTAATCCGCCCGGCCCCAGCGCTTGTCCCAGCCGGTGCAAAAAAGCAGGAAATCCGCTTGCCGGATCTCACTCTCGTGGGCCCGGAGCAGGGAGAGGGGAATTTCTGCCAGCCCCCGGCAATCCAGCACAAAGCCGGGGCCTACGAAGGTCTCCGCCGGGAAAGCATCCAGGGTGCGGCCGAGCTCTATCATGTGGGCCGGAGCATCCATGTGGGTGCCGGTGTGAGAATACATATGCAAAATGGTCTCTCGGTAGCCTGCGTCCCGGATGGTGCAGGCGGTGGTGAGAACAGGCTGCTCCGTGCCGGGATAAACGGGCATATCGCCCTGGATGGTATGCGTCAGCTCAATTACGTTCATTTTTGCTGCCTCTTTTCTCCAAATAGATCATCAGCGCGGCCATGTCCGCCGGGGAGACGCCGGAAATGCGGCTGGCCTGGCCCAGATTCAGCGGCCGGACGGCATTCAGCTTTTCTCGGGCCTCCAGGCGCAGCCCCTGGATGGATGCATAGTCCGCGTCCGCAGGCAGGGTGTGCTGCTCCAACTTTTCAAACTCCTCCACCTGGCTCAGCTGGCGGCGGATGTAGCCCTCGTATTTCACGGAGATTTCCACCTGCTCCCGCACGGCCTTGGGAAGCGCCGGTGCGTGGGGGTCAAAGGTCATCAGCTCGTCATAGGTCATTTGGGGGCGGCGCAGCAGATCAATGAGCCTGGCTCCGTCTGTCACCGCCGCAGAGCCCCGCTCCGTCAGCAGACGGTTCAGCTCCCGGCTGCCGGGGATGCCCGTGTGCTCCAGACGGTATATCTCCGCCTCCACAGCGGCGTATTTTTCCGCCACTGCCTGCATCCGCTCCTCCGGCACCAGGCCCAGCCTGTAGCCGATGGGAGTCAGGCGCCTGTCGGCATTGTCCTGGCGCAGCAGGAGACGGTACTCGGAACGGCTGGTCATCATGCGGTAGGGCTCTTCCGTCCCCTTGGTCACCAGGTCGTCGATGAGGGTGCCGATGTAGCTCTCGCTGCGCTTTAGGATCATGGGCTCTCGCCCCAAAAGCTTCAGCGCCGCGTTGACCCCGGCCACAAAGCCCTGGACCGCCGCCTCCTCATAGCCGGAGGAGCCGTTAAACTGTCCTGCGCCGTAGAGACCCTCTATGCTCTTTACCTCCAGGGTGGGCCGCAGGGCCAGAGGATCAATGCAGTCGTACTCGATGGCGTAGGCCGGGCGCATCATCACCGCATGTTCCAGGCCGGGCACTGAGTGGAGCATTCTGAGCTGCACCTCCTCCGGCATGGAGGAGGAAAAGCCCTGGATGTACATTTCCTCCGTGTCCAGGCCCATGGGCTCAATGAACAGCTGGTGCCGGGGCTTATCCCGGAAGCGGACGATCTTCGTCTCGATGGATGGGCAGTACCGGGGGCCCACCCCCTCGATGACCCCGGAATAGATAGGGCTGCGGTCCAAATTCTCCAGGATGATGCGGTGGGTCTCCTCTGTGGTGTAGGTGAGCCAGCAGACGGCGCGGTTTTCCCGTACCTGCTCCGTGGAAAAGCTGAAAGGCAGGGGGTCCTCGTCCCCCCGCTGCACTTCCATTTTGGAAAAGTCGATGCTCCGGGCGTTGATGCGAGGGGGCGTACCGGTCTTGAAGCGGCGCAGGGGCAGATCCAGGCGCTTCAGGGCCTCCGTCAAGGGCCCGGCGGCGTGCATCCCGTCGGGGCCTGAGTCCTCAATGCACTCTCCCACGATGGTGCGCCCCTGCAGATAGGTTCCGGTGCAGAGGATGGCCGCCCGGACCTCATACACGGCTCCGGTGCGTAGCACAACCTGCCGCACCCGGCCCCCTTCGGCACGCAGATCCACGATTTCCCCCTGCCGCACCGTGAGCCGCTCCTGTATTTCCAGGGTGTGCTTCATCACCTGCTGGTACTTGCGCCGGTCAGCTTGGGCCCGCAGGGAGTGGACCGCCGGGCCCTTGCCTCGGTTGAGCATCCGGTACTGGATGCAGGCCCGGTCTGCAGCCCGGCCCATCTCGCCGCCCAGGGCATCCAGCTCCCGGACCAGGTGGCCCTTGCCGGTGCCGCCGATGGCCGGGTTGCAGGGCATATTGCCTACAGCGTCCAGGTTGATGGTGAAAATAATGGTCTCCAGGCCCATCCGGGCCGCTGCCAGGGCCGCCTCGATGCCTGCGTGACCAGCACCTATGACGGCTATATCAAATTTTCCCGCCAGAAATTCCTTCATCTATAAAACCTCGGTCTTTGTAAAAAGTGACAAATAATAAATGTTAAACTTGTGTAAACTCCCGAAAAAACACTTGCATTTGCTTTGGGGCTGTGCTATACTGCGTCTTGGAAAACAAGAGAAGAAAGGAGCGTGATACAGTATGATGAACAACTGGATCCTGGGTGATCTGGACGATATGATCTTTGCAGACTGCGATTGGCAGCCCAGCGAGCGGTAAGTCCGATCCCGAAAGAGAACACCACGCAGAGGCGTGGGTATTTTTTTTACAAAGCGCCGCAAGAAGCGCTTTATTTTTTTTGCTTTCGCCCGGTCAACGCCAGCACCAGGCATAAGAGCAGCAGGGAAGCGGCGATGGCAATGGCACAGTTGCGGAAGAATTCCTCCGGCAGCAGCAGGATCACCGGATCCGTGGCCGGGTCAAAGAGCCAGTTTTCCTTTCCCGGGAAAAAGACGCCGTGGAAGATGGTAAAGGCCCGGTCAAAGTCCGTGGCGGCCAGGGCGGCCACGATCAAAATGATGCCTCCCAATCCGCAGGCGGCCCAGAAGCCCGGGGTCCGTCCGGCCAGCCGGGGGAGTGCCGTGCGCCGGCGGCAGGCGATCCAAAGTCCCAGGAGGAAGAGAAGCGTCACAGCCAGCACGGCCAGGTCCAAAATAAACAGCACCCGGACATCCGCGAAGTGACTGGCCCCCTCCGCCGAAAAGGGCAGCACCCCGGCGGCAAAGTCCGGCCGCAGGCCCAGGCAGTAATCCATCACGTCGCTATAGGCGGCCCGGGCCTGGGCGGCGGTGAGACCGCTGGCCTGGCACACGCCCAAGGGGTCGATTTGCACATAGTAAAACGGGCGCAGCAGCACCACCCAGGCGATAGACCCGGTCAATACGGCCAAGGCCGTGGCGGGGATGGATAGATAGGACCAGATCTTCTTCATGGCGTCATACCTTCCACAGGGCCTCCTCTGAGGTGGAGGCGCACAGAGCCCCTGCCTGCAGGGCGGATACAATATCGCACTTATCCGTCATCAGGCCCCCGGCAATGAGGGGCACCGGGAGCTTGCCGGACAGCTTTTCAATGATCTTAGGCAGGGTGCCCGGGAGGATCTCGATGACATCCGGGGTGACCATTTCCGTCTCCTTCTGCAGGTTTCCCACGGCCTTGGAGTCAATGGCGAACACCCGCAGCACCGTGAGCATTCCCAGCTCCCGGCCCCGGCGGATCAGGTGCGGCCGGGTGGAGATGATACCGTCGGCCCCCTGCTGCTGCAGCCAATCCACGGCCACCTCTTTGGGGGCCAGGCCGCCCACCAGGTCGATGTGCACCACCGCCAGCTTGCCCGCCTCGTGGACCATAGAGATCCAGCGGCGGATGGTCAGCAGGTCGCCGCCCAGGAGAAACAGCACCCGGCTTTCGCAGGCCAGCGCGCAGGGGAGGGCAGCCTCGGCCTTCACCGCCGGGATCACCGGGGACTGTTCCAAAAGGTCAATGAACCTATGACGCATAGGGATCCCTCCTTTTGTGGAATGGAATAGAGCAAAAAGCCCTGCAGAGTTTGCCGCCCGCAGGCGGCAAAAAATCAAGAGCATTTTTCACCGCAGCATGTGCGTGGGGGGGATAATTCTCGTCATCCCAAGGGAGCAAAGAGGCCCCGGGGAAATCTGCAATGCCCCTGCGCAAAGAGTTGGGGAAACGGATTGCCACATCAGTGACATTGGGCACTGGTTCGCAATGACAGATTCTCAGCAGACAAAAAATATCCTCCTGCCTATCATACCACGGGCAGGAGGATACTTACAATATTTATTTTGCGCTCTTGGTGGCTATCACATTGACGCCGGTACCGCACACGTCCGGGATCACCACATCCCCGGCGGCAATGGGCAGGTGGGCCAGGGCGGTGTTCAGCGCGTGGGCCACGTCGAAAACCTTTTCCTTGGGAACTTCACCCTCTGTGCGGACGGACACAACGGGAGCTAAGCCGCCTATGCAGCGGACGGTGCCGGTGACGGTGCGGGCCGGGGCCACACACTCCTTCCGGGCGTAGCTATCGCCCCGCTTACAGGTGTTGCCGGTGACGGCGGTGACCACGCCGTTTTCGATAGTGGCGGTAAGCTGGCAGCCCATGGGGCAGCCGATGCAGGTCAGTTGACGCTGGGTCATTTTGCCACCTCCTCTACGGTAAAGGTAATGGTTTCGCAGCCTGCGGGCAGCTCCGCCCTGCGCAGGGGAAACTGCTCCATCTCACCCGGGGTGAGAATGCGCTTGGGGATGCGCCGCAGGAGCGTGCCGTCGGCGTAGGCGCACAGGGCGGCATCCCGGTAGGGCTGCGCCACCCGGAAACGGACGGTAACGGTTTCGTCCATGTTCTCCGGGTCGATGGATTGGGGTACGGTGTAGCGCACGCCGTTTTTCCCCTCCAGACGCACGGAGCGGCTGCCTGCCCGGGCACCCTGCAGGTATAGGGCGGCATTTTCTCCGGCCCTTTGGGCCTCCTGGCTCACAAAGTCCACCAGGTCATGGACATGGAGCACGTTGCCGCAGGCGAATACTCCGGGGATAGAAGTGGCAAGCCGGTCCGTCACCTCCGGGCCGCCGGTAACACCGCTCAGATGCACCCCGGCGGCGGAGGACAGCTCATTCTCCGGCAGCAATCCCACGGACAGCAGCAGCGTGTCGCAGGGGATGTACTGCTCCGTGCCGGGGATGGGACGGCGATTCTCGTCCACCCGGGCCAGGGTCACACCCTCCAGCCGCTCCCGGCCGTGGATGTCCACCACGGTGGTGGAGAGGTACAGGGGAATGTCAAAATCCTCCAGGCACTGAACGATGTTGCGCTTCAATCCGCCGGAGTAGGGGAGGACCTCCGCCACCGCGTGGACCTTGGCCCCCTCCAGGGTCATGCGTCGGGCCATGATAAGCCCGATGTCGCCGCTTCCGAGGATTACCACATTTTTCCCGGGCATAAAGCCCTCCATATTCACCAGGCGCTGGGCGGTTCCGGCGGAGTAGATGCCCGCCGGGCGGTAGCCGGGGATATTCAGTGCGCCCCGGGGGCGCTCCCGGCAGCCCATAGCCAGAATGACCGCCTGGGCTTGTATCTGAATGAGCCCCGTTTCCGGCCCGGTGACGGTAAGCACCCGGTCCCGGGAAAGATCCAGCACCATGGTGCGCAGCAGATAGGGGATGTGCAGCTGCTGCACCCGGCTGATGAACCGCCCGGCGTACTCAGGGCCCGTCAGCTCCTGGCCGAAGGTGTGCAGACCGAAGCCTGCGTGGATGCACTGGTTGAGGATACCCCCCAGCTCCTTGTCCCGCTCAATAATGAGGATGTCCTCCACGCCCTTTTCCCGGGCGGCAATAGCGGCGGCCAGACCTGCAGGGCCTCCGCCGATAATGGCAAGCTGTACCTGTTTCATTCCTGCACCTCCTTGGTATATCCGACCAGAAGCCTGCTGTTCCCGCCGGACTTGGTCAGCTCTGTTTGTGCAATACCCAGCTCGCGGCTGAGGATTTCCATCACTCTCGGGGCGCAGAACCCGCCCTGGCAGCGGCCCATGCCTGCCCGGACCCGGCGCTTCACCCCGTCCAATGACCGGGCGCCGGGAAGACGGTGGATGGCGTCCACGATCTCCCCCTCGCTGATCTGCTCGCAGCGGCAGATGATGTTGCCGTAAGCGGCGTTCTCCTGCACCAGAGCCTGGCGCTGCTCCAGGGGCAGCTCACGCAGATGGGGGATGTCCTTGCGGGTGGAAACAAAGGTCAGCTTCTCGGTGGCGTCCAGCTTTTGGGCGATGCACTGGGCCAAATACTGCCCGATGGCCGGAGCGGAGGACAAACCCGGAGACTCAATGCCCACGGCATCGAAGAAGCCATCGGCACTCTCGCCGATGATAAAATCGTCCGCATCCCCCTCCAGGTGGGCCCGAAGGCCGCAGAAGCTGGTAATGGTGTCTCGCATGGGCAGGTTCGGCACACTGCGCTCTGCCATTGCGGTGGCGTAGGCCAGGCCGTCTGCAGTGGTGTTGGTGGCGTCCTTGTCGCTGCGGTCCACGGCGGTGGGGCCGATGAGGAGGTTTCCGTGCACCGTGGGCGTCACCAGCACACCCTTGCCAAATTTACCCGGCAGCTGGAATACCGTCCGCTCTACCAGGTGGCCATCCTTTTTGTCCAGCAGGCAGTATTCACCGCTGCGGGGAACGATGGAGAGCTTATGCTCGCAGACCATGTTGTGCAGGACGTCGCTGTATAACCCGGCTGCATTCACCACCGTGCGGGCCTGAAGAATTCTTCCCCCGGCGGTGATCTCATACAGACCGTTCCGGCAGGTGATAGCCGTTACAGGGGTATCCATGAAAAACTCCACGCCATTCTGAGCGGCGTTCTCCGCCAGGGCGATGGTCATGGCGAAGGGGCAGACGATGGCGCTGGTGGGGGCGTACAGGGCCGCCACCACCTCCGGAGACAGGGCGCTCTCCAGGGCGTGCAGCTCGTCCCCGCTAACAATGCGCAGGCCCTCCACGCCGTTCTTTTCGCCACGCTCCCGCAGCTCCTCCAGCCGAGGCAGGCCTTTTTCGTTAAAGCACAGCACCAGGGCGCCGTTACGCTTATAGGGAAAGTCCAGCTCTTGGCTCAGACGCTCCATCATGCGGCTGCCGGCCACATTGAAATGGGCTTTTTTCGTTCCCGGCTCGGCGTCGAAGCCGGCGTGGACGATGGCGGAATTGGCCTTGCTGGTGCCGACGCACACATCCTCCCCCTTTTCACACAGGGCCAGGCGCAGGTCGTAGCGGCTCAGCTCCCGGGCTGTGGCGCAGCCCACAGCACCGCCGCCGATGACAATGGCATCATAAATCATTATTGAATGCACTCCCTTTCCAAACAAAAAGCCATGCAAAACAGCACGCAGAAAATCTGCGTGGTCTTTTGCATGGCTCAAATTCTCATTGCACTATATGTTATTCTATATGTATAATAGCAGGGACGGCAGCCTCTGTCAAGAGGGGATTGCCGGAAGCTGTCTTAACGATTTCTTTGCGAGTTTTTAACGGCGATATATGGTATACTGATTTCCATATAGGAGGACGCATCATGAAAAAGCGGATTCATGTTCCCTGGCCGGAGGAGTGGAAGAAGCAGATACACCTGTCTACCCAAGGGACAAACCTTATCTATACACCTAAGGACTTTATCATCTCGTTTTCACTGTACATTATCACAGTCATCGCCTGCATGCTGCTGCGCTCCCTGGACGAGACCGGGGATACCAGCTATGTGGCTATGCTGTTTCTAACGGATGTGTTCCTCACGGCGGTGCTGACGGATGGATACCTGTTCAGTATCCTCTGTGCAGTGTTGGGCGTATTCAGCGTGGACTACATATTTACTGAGCCCTATTGGCACATCAGCTTCACCCTGGCGGGCTTTCCGCTGACCTTCCTGGTAATGATGACTATTTCCATCCTGGCCGGCGCCCTGGCCAGCCGGGCCAAGCAGGTGGAGGTCACGCAGAGGCAGATGCAGCGGGAGAAAATGCGCGGAAATCTTTTGCGGGGCATGGGCCATGATATCCGCACACCGCTCACGGGCATCGTGGGGGCCACAGACGTACTGCTGGAGCAGGATGGGAGCCTGACCCCTCAGCAGCGGCGGGAGCTGCTGCAATCGATAAATGAGGAGGCCAGGTGGCTTATGCGGGTGTCGGAAAACCTGCTCTCTATCACCCGCATAGACGGCGAAAATGCCGGAGTGAAAAAAACACCGGAGCTGGTGGAGGAGATCATAGAGGGCGCGGTGAGCAAGTTCCGCCGGCATTATAAGGGCATCACCGTGCAGGTGCATCTGCCGGAGGAGCCGATGCTGGTGCCTATGGATCCGCTGCTGATGCAGCAGGTGCTGTTTAATTTAATGGAAAATGCTGCCCGCCACGGGGAGACGGTGACCCAAATCGATATCTCCCTCAGCCAAAAGGATGAGTGGGCGATTTTGGACGTGGCAGACAACGGCGTGGGCATTGCCCGTGGCCGGCTGGAGCATCTGTTTGACGGGACGCTCCACCCGGAGGAGGGCCGCGAGGACGCCCGGCGGGATATGGGCATCGGCCTGTCGGTCTGCCGCACTGTCGTAACGGCCCACGGCGGCACTATCACCGCGGAAAACCAAAAGAAGGGCGGAGCGCTGTTTCGCATCACTCTGCCCATAGAATAAGGAGGAAGAATATGAAAATCAAGGACAAGGTCCTCATTGTGGAGGACGAGCAGAGCATCAGCAATTTCATTTCCATGATCCTGCAGGCCAGCGGCTTTGATACCATCGTGGTGCGCACCGGGGAGGAGGCGCTGACCATGGTCTCCTCTCATTGCCCGGATCTCATCATCCTGGACCTTGGCCTGCCGGATATGGACGGCATGGAGGTGTTGAAGTCGGTGCGCAAGTGGTCCAATTTGCCGGTGGTGGTGGTTTCTGCCCGGAATCACGAGCACGATAAGGTGGAGGCGTTGGATTACGGCGCGGATGATTACCTGGTCAAGCCCTTCGGAACGTCGGAGCTTCTGGCGCGCATCCGCACGGCTATTCGCCACACCCGCACGGCCCTGCCCAATGGGGAGATTGCCCAATCCGGCAAGTTTACCACCGGCGAGCTGACCATCGACTATGACAAGCACCAGGTGCTGCTTCGGGGCGAAAACGCCAAGCTCACGGTGAATGAATACAAAATCGTAGCGCTGCTGGGCAAATACGCCGGCAAGGTGCTGACCTATGACTTTATCATCCGGGAGCTATGGGGCCCCAAGGCCAAGACGGATAATCAGATCCTCCGGGTGAACATGGCCAATATCCGCCGTAAGATAGAGAAGAATCCCGGCCAGCCGGAGTATATCTTCACAGAGGTAGGCGTGGGCTACCGTATGCGCGAGGACGACTAAAACTCCTTTCTTAACAAAGATAAAGGGCAGCGAAAATCGCTGCCTTTTTTCACGCCCTTGCCGTCATGCCAAGGGCTGCTTGCACATATAATAAGAGCAGAAATCGTGATAAGTTTCACAAAAAGAATTTTTATAGAAGGGAGGTTTCGCCAAAGGAGCATAAAACCGTAAGCATCTGATTAAGGAAACTCTGCAACGCGTTAAAATGGCGTTAAGGAGGGGCGAAATCTATTTACAGCTGGAAACGGAAATGATAAGGTGCAAGTAGACCTCTTTGGAGAGAGGACAAACAACTTTAAAGGAGAGAAAACTATGGAAGAAAGAAAAGGCTTTGGATCCAATTTTGGATTTCTGATGGCCGCCGTTGGTTCGGCAGTCGGCCTGGGTAACATCTGGGGTTTCCCCAATAAAATGGGTGCAAACGGCGGATTTACCTTCCTCGTTATTTATCTGATCCTGGCGGCCTGCTGCGGCATCATCGTCATGGTGGGCGAGCTGGCTCTGGGCCGTAAGACAGGCCGCGGCGCCGTGGGCGCGTATCAGGTCCTGTCCAAGAAGTTCAAGTGGCTGGGCTGGCTGGGCATTCTGTCTGCCTTCCTGATCCTGTTCTTCTACTGCGCCCTGGGCGGCTACTGCATCAAGTATGTGGTGCTGAATGTGGGCGATCTGTTCGGTGCCAGCTTCGGCTCCAACGGCCTGGACGGTGCCGGTGTGTTCGGCGCCTTCATGGGCAACCAGATGGAGGCCGTGATCTACGGCCTGATCTTCGTCCTGCTGACCATGATCATCGTCATGGGCGGCATCGGCGGCGGTATCGAGAAGGTCTGCTCCGTGGGTATGCCCGCTCTGTTCGTCATCCTGCTCATCTGCATCATCCGCGCCTGCACCCTGCCCGGCGCTGTGGACGGCCTGAAGTATATGTTCGTTCCCGGCTGGGCTCTGGAGAACGGTGTCATTAAGGAAGCACCTGACTTCCTCACCGTCCTGGCTACCGCCGGCGGCCAGATGTTCTTCTCCCTGTCCCTGGGCATGGGCGCCATGATCACCTACGGCTCCTACCTGCATAAAAAGGAAAACATCGAGAAGAACGCTCTGCTCATCGTTATCATGGATACTCTGGTGGCCCTGATGGCCGGTCTGTGCGTTATCCCCGGCCGTTTCGCCCTGGACCCCACCGGCGCTCTGGGCGGCCCGTCCCTGCTGTTTGTGACCATGCAGAATGTGTTCCACAAAATGCCCCTGGGCGCTCTGTTCGGCATCCTGTTCTATCTGCTGGTGGTGTTTGCCGCCATCTCCTCCTCCATCTCTCTGCTGGAGGTCATCGTGGCCCACTTCTGCGATAAGGCCCGTGACGCCGGCAAGGGCGATAAGCGCAAGGTCTATTCCCTCATCGCTGCCGTATTCGTTGGCCTGGGCTGCATCCTCATCTGCGTGGATTCTCTGGGCGGCGCCGGCATCTCCCCCTTCAACATTCTGGGCATCGAAAAGGATGTCAACGGCAACCTGCCCACATGGTGTGACTGCTGGCTGGACTTCTTCGACTGCATCTCTGAGGGCATCCTCATGCCGCTGGGCGCGCTGCTCATGTGCTTGTGTATCGGCTGGGAGCTTGGCCCCAAGATGGTGGACGACGAGTGCTGCCTGGAGGGTCAGAGCTTCAAGATGAAGGGCTTCTTCAACATCTGCGTCAAGTTCATCACCCCCCTGTGCATGATCCTGGTGCTGTATGGCCAGATCAAGGAATTCTTCTTCTAAATCAACGCAAATATAATATAGATGGTGTCTCGCCGCGCCGTAAGCGCAGAAGACTCATACATAAAACGCCGGGGCTATCCCCGGCGTTTTTGCGCCTGCGCAAAGGGAAAATACATCCCGGAATGGCCGATGGTGCAGCGGATGTGGAAACGGCCCGTGATGGCAAAACGAACCCTGTCCGCTGCAGCCTTTTGGCGTGGGGGAAGGTGACTCAAAAGACGGTCAATTCACCAGCCTCGGGATCAAGTTTCCTCCTCAATTTAGTCTCTCCGGAAAGAAATATTCCGCCAGCACCCCCATTATTTTCAAAAATTTTTCGTCAAAAAAGAAAAAATATAGTTCACAATTTGTTAAAAAAATGGAATCGTATGACAAGAACTTGACAATATATGATTGGGCGCATAATATAGAAAATACCAAAACTTGAGGAGGTAAATCACTCACTATGGAAAAGAAAAGCACCAAGATAGCGTATTTTATTGCGCTGGCGGTCGTGATTGTCGCTCTGATCATCGCTAAGGTGAGCAACGACGGTTCCGGCTTTGTGGCCACCGGTTGGGCCCTGTTCCCCCCTGTGGTTGCCATTGCTCTGGCCCTCATCAGCAAGGAAGTGTATTCCTCTCTGTTCCTGGGCTGCCTGGTCGGCGCACTGC
>ERZ1106941.1948-NODE-1948-length-17654-cov-4.957668_pt1 | contig 17654 bp, 20 predicted proteins | sample MGYA00403670_ERZ1106941 | MGnify/ENA primary metagenome ERZ1106941 (study PRJEB35170, sample SAMEA104062400) | human gut metagenome | biome: human gut; feature: human-associated habitat; material: faeces | place: Denmark | collected 2012-06-04 ...
ACGGACCATACGGAAAATTCCTTGCATGCCCTGGATTCCCAGAATGCAGAAATACAAAACCACATTTTGAAAAAGTCGGAATCCCATGCCCAATGTGCGGCGGAGAAGTTGTCTTAAAGAAAACGAAAAAAGGAAGAAAATATTACGGATGTGAAAATAATCCGGAATGTGAATTTATGTCATGGCAGAAACCATCCACAGTTAAATGTGAAAAATGCGGAAGCTATATGATTGAAAAAGGTAAGAAGCTTGTATGCTCTAGCAAGGAATGTGGATTCGTATGCAGCATACCAGAAGATGCAAAAGAGAAAGAGACTTCCGGGGAGTCAGTGTCAAAATAAGGAGAAAAAATATAGATGAGTAGTATACAATTACTAGATAAAACAAGAAAGATCAATAAATTACTTCATAATAACAATTCACAGAAAGTTGTATTTAACGATATCTGTAAAGTTCTGACAGAAGTAATGAATTCAAACGTCCTTGTCATTAGTAAAAAAGGAAAGATCTTAGGTAAAAATGAAGCAGAACACATCGAAGTGCTTCATCAGCTGATCTCAGGAAATGTTAAAGATTATGTTGATTTTTCACTAAATGAAAGACTATTAACGATTCTTTCCACCAATGAAAATGTCAGCCTTTCCACACTTGGATTTGAGTCAGACGTTGATGATTACTATGCGATCATCGCACCGATCGATATCGCAGGAGAGAGATTCGGAACATTATTTATGTACCGCCAGAGGGAAAATTATTCCATTGATGATATTATTTTAGCAGAGTATGGAACAACCGTTGTCGGACTTGAAATGTTAAGATCCGTAAGCGAAGAAGTGGAACAGGAGCGAAGAAAGAAAGGAATCGTAGATTCCGCGATCAGTACTTTATCCTTCACAGAACACAAAGCAGTGCTTCATATTTTAGAAGAATTAGAAGGAAATGAAGGAGTCTTAGTCGCAAGCAAGATTGCAGACAGATTCGGAATCACGAGATCCGTTGTCGTAAACGCATTAAGAAAACTAGAGAGTGCCGGAGTTGTCGAGACAAGATCTTCCGGTATGAAAGGAACCTATATTAAGGTAGTGAATGACTTTATATTTGACGAGATCACAAAGCTTGATTAATTCTTTTATAATTAATGAAAAAGTTCTTGCAAAGAAGGACAAGGTCTGATATACTGTCATAGGTAAAAATAAACACGCTATTGGAATTCTGATAAGTGCCCAAGTGGTTTGTCAGAACGATGAAAATAGCGGAAGCAAAAACTAAAGGAGATTTAAAATGAGCGTTATTTCAATGAAACAGTTACTTGAAGCAGGTGTACATTTCGGACATCAGACAAGAAGATGGAACCCTAAAATGGCACCATACATCTACACAGAGCGTAATGGTATCCATATCATCGACTTACAGAAATCTGTAGGAATGGTTGACGATGCTTACAATGCAGTAAAAGAATGTGTAGCACAGGGTGGAAAGATTCTGTTCGTAGGAACAAAGAAACAGGCTCAGGATTCTATTCAGGCTGAAGCAGAACGTTGTGGAATGTTCTACGTAAACCAGAGATGGTTAGGTGGAATGATGACTAACTTCAAAACAATCGAATCTAGAATCGCTAGACTGAAAAAGATCAAAGAGATGGAAGAAGACGGAACATTTGACGTACTTCCAAAGAAAGAAGTTATCGAACTTAACAAAGAAAAAGACAAATTACAGAAGAACTTAGGTGGAATCGAAGAAATGGGTGGACTTCCAGACATGATCTTCGTTGTAGACCCTAAGAAAGAAAGCATCTGTGTACAGGAAGCACATACTTTAGGAATTCCTCTTGTTGGAATCGCAGATACAAACAGCGATCCTGAAGAATTAGATTATATCATCCCAGGAAACGATGATGCGATCCGTGCAGTAAAACTGATCACATCTGCTATGGCTGATGCAGTTATCGAAGCAAACCAGGGAATCGATGCAGACTCTGAAGAAGTTGCAGAAGACGCTGAATAATTTATTCACACTTTCAATTTAGGAGGAAAAAGAATCATGGCTATCACAGCAGCAATGGTAAAAGAATTAAGAGAAATGACTGGTGCCGGAATGATGGATTGTAAGAAAGCTCTTACAAACACAGACGGAGACATGGACGCAGCAGTTGAATTTTTAAGAGAAAACGGTCTTGCAAAAGCAGCAAAGAAAGCTGGACGTATCGCAGCTGAAGGACTTGTTGCAGTAGCAGTATCTGAAGATGCAAAAGAGGCAGCAATCGTTGAAGTTAACTCTGAAACAGACTTCGTAGCTAAGAATGATACATTCAGAACATATGTAGCAGAAGTAGCTGATCAGGCTCTTACAACAAAAGCAGCTGATATCGAAGGATTCTTAGCAGAAGAATCTAAAGCAGAAGCTGGAAAAACTGTAAAAGAAGCATTAGATGGTAAGATCGCCGTTATCGGAGAAAACTTAAACATCCGTAGATTCGCTAAAGTATCTGCAGCAGACGGATTTGTTGCATCTTACATCCACGCTGGTGGAAAAATCGGTGTATTAGTAGAAGTTGCTACAGACGTAGTTAACGACGAGATCAAAGAGATGGCTAAAAACGTAGCAATGCAGGTTGCAGCTATTTCTCCAAAATACACAAGCAGAGATGAAGTTTCTAAAGATTACATCGAGCATGAAACAGAAATCTTAAAAGTTCAGGCTATGAACGAAAACCCAGACAAACCAGAAAACATCATCGAAAAGATGATCGTTGGACGTCTGAACAAAGAATTAAAAGAAGTATGTCTGTTAGATCAGGCTTACGTTAAAGCTGAAGACGGAAAACAGGCAGTTGGAAAATACGTAGAACAGGTTGCGAAAGCAAACGGAGCTAATGTTACAATCAAAGGATTCGTTCGTTTTGAAACTGGTGAAGGTATTGAAAAGAAAGAAGAAGACTTTGCGGCTGAGGTTGCTGCTCAGTTGAAATAATTTCTTTGTTGAAATGATCTAGTCATAAGAAAGCATGTATCTTGGAATTAGATATGTGCTTTTTTCTATGTAAAAAAGCAAAATAAGAACTTATGTTCGATAATCTGTTGACAATTTGGATTAAAAAGAAGTATACTATTATCCAAGATTTAAATAAAGTAATATTATTAGAAATAAATGAGTACTAGCAAGTGACTATTAGAAAGCTAAGTTTAATTTTGTATACAAGGAGATTATTAGATGAATAAGCTTAAAAGACATAAAAAGGTGAAGGTTTTTGAAGGATTTGCAGGTTATGGTGGAGCTACGTATGGTTTGAAGCGCGCAGGCATAAATTTTGAAGTAGTTGGATATTCAGAATTTGATAAATTTGCATCAGCACTTTATGATGCAAATCATACCGACTCTAAAGGAAATTCAATAAAGAATTGGGGAGATATAACAGAAATTGAAGCAGAAAAATTGCCAGATTTTGATCTTTTTACAGGAGGATTTCCATGTCAACCATTTTCTACAGTGGGAATGCAACAAGGTGAAAAGGATTGTTATGGAAGAGGAACACTTTTATATGATATAATTAGAATATGTTCAGTAAAGAAACCAAAATATATTTTTTTGGAAAATGTAAAGGGATTAGCAACAAAAAGATTTGAAGGAACATTTAATACATTAAAAATGGCATTAAAGGATTTAGGTTATGGGGACTTAAAGTATGCGTTATTAAATACAAAAGATTATGGTATTCCCCAGAATAGAGAACGAATTTGGATGTTTGCTAGATTAGGAGGGCTACCAGAAGATTTTTCGATGGTTCCACCTACAATTAATAATGGATTAAAACTAAAAGATTTTGTAGATAAAGAACCAGAAGATTTTTTATATCTTTCACAACAACAGATTCAGCGAATTAAAGATTTTTATGGAATTGAATCTTTTGTAGTATCGGAACCATCATGTTTTGACCTATACAATAGAAAAATTCGTAATGATGGATTGAGTATTACGATATTAGCACCAGAACATAATAAAATGAGACTTGTAGAACCAACTCAGCCGGATGGAACCGAAGTTGTCCGAAAATATTCTGTAACTGAACAGTTTAGACTTATGGGATTTAAAGATGGAGAAGTGAATTTTGCAAATCAATCATATACACAATTATCAAAGCGTGCAGCAAATGGTTGGGATGTAAATCTTGTAGGAATATTATTTAATCACATTTGGGGGCAGATTTTATGAAAATTGATTTTGCAACATTAGCCTTTGGTTATAAAATAAAAGGGAAGGGAAGTACACCTAATTGGGCTACGGCATTAGGCCAAAATAAAGATCATAAGATAAATGATGATCCTGAAATTACAGAAATACTAAAAGGAGTAGTATACAAGTCTGTATCACTTGAAAAAATAAGTGTTAAATTAGGAAAGGGTGGGAAAAAAGTAAATGGAAATGTAGAAAATTCTCCGATTTTGTTAGCAGCAGTATTTTCAAAAGTATATATTAATAGTACATATATTACAAATGGAAAATTCATATTGCTAATAACAAGAGATACTTCAGAATCACATTTAGGAAGACTACGTTTGAAATATGGACCAAGTAACACATATAAAGATGATGAGGAATCTTATTCAAATGAGAAGTTCTTTAAAGAAGCAAAGGAGCAATTAGGACTTGCAGAGCAAGCGTGTTGGTTTGTTACAGATATAGATATTTTAAATCAAGATGAATTACATTTTAAAGCTGTTATTGTTGACTCTAAGAAAACTGTAGAATATGCGGATAAAGATGAATTACATAAAGTATGGTCATTAAAAAATAATAATTTATTTAGAATGAAAGATGGTAGGAATATTTTACTTTATGGTGTTCCAGGAAGCGGAAAAAGTTATAAAATAAAGACAGAATATTGTGATAATGAAAGATATATGGAAAGAGTAGTATTTCATCCTGATTATACATATTCAGATTTTGTGGGACAAATTCTTCCCAGGTTAAATCTTGATAATAAGTTAGAATATGTTTTTTTACCAGGACCATTTACGAGAATATTGAAAAAAGCTTATAACGATAGCCAGAATATGTATTATTTGATTATTGAGGAAATAAATAGAGGTAATGCACCAGCTATTTTTGGCGAGGTATTTCAGCTCTTAGATCGTGATAGTGATGGATTTAGCGAGTATGGAATTTCGAATTATGAAATGGCAAATGAAGTATTCAGAAATCCTAGTCAATTAGTTAAGATTCCATCAAATTTGACTATTATAGCAACAATGAATACATCAGATCAAAATGTTTTTACATTGGATACAGCATTTCAAAGAAGATGGAAAATGAAGCATATTTCAAATAAGTTTGAAATATCTGAGGGAAGTCATGCAAAAGATTTAATTCAGGGAACAAAAATCGTAGGGGGTGCATTTGCGACAGTGATTAATGATTTAATAGTTGATATTAGTTTAGATATTTCAGGGGTTGGAGATAAAAGACTTGGTGTATATTTTGCAAAAATAAATGAATTAGAATCAGACGTATTTCCTGAAAAAGTGCTTAAGTATTTATGGGATGATGCTTTTCGCATGGAAAAAGAGAATATTTTTGATGAAAAATATAAATCATTAGAAGATATTATTGAAACATATGAAAGTTCATCTGAGGATAAATTAAAATCTGTTTTAAAAACATCAGTCTATAAAAAAATGATGGATAAGACAAAAGAGTTTTTGACAGAATCTAATGATGCTGAAGAAAATAAAAGATGAGACTAAAGTGGGTGAGATATGTCAGAGTTTAAGTTGAAAGAAAAATGTAGTATTAATAGTAATATGGATTCGGATAAGTTTGTTGGAATAAAATGTGAAAAAGGTGATTATAGTATTCACTTTCCACTTGGATTTCGCATTGCAGAAACGGATAAAGAGTTACGTAGGGATATTATATTACTTTTTAATTCTATTAAGAAAACGACGAAAATGAAGAAATCAGAATCAGAAACTTATAATGAATTTATAGAATATAGTCAACTTGATTTTCCGTTTCAAGCATATCTTGCAGTTATATATGATTTTTATAATAGAGGATATTATCACGAACAGGAAGTGATTTATAATATTTCAAAGAGAGGAAAAGTTAATTGGAGTAGAACAATTAAAACTCAAAAACCATATTTGCAGGATGAGCAAGTATTTTATTTAAATTTTATTACCACAAGAAAAAGCATTAATGAAAATGAGATGATTACATTAATACATGAATATTGTGTTTATGAGAGCTTTAAAAAAATTGGTTGGCTTTTTACCAGTAAATTACCAGCAAGGCCAAAATTGAAATTTAATTATAAATTATTTAAGTCAATTTTAATACAAAAGCTTTACAATACGTTTAATGATACAAATAAAACTCTCTTTAGAAATATGTTAGCTATAATTGATTATGAAGGTGAGGAAAATAATCGACAGGATTATTATTATGGAACCTATCGATACGAATATGTTTGGGAATGTATGATTGATAGAATATTTGGAATCTGCAATAAAGAGAAGTTTTTTCCAAAAACAAGCTGGAAATTAAATGATATGGTATATTCAAATTCTAAATTAAAGCCAGATTCAGTTATGATAACAAATGATCATATTTATATTTTAGACGCAAAATATTATAAGTATGGACAAACAAAAAATCCAAAGGATCTTCCAAAATCTACATCGATAAATAAACAGATTACTTATGGAGAATATGTTGCAGAAAATGAAAAATTTGATTATGAATATGGAGAAAAAAGAATTGTATATAATGCATTTATAATGCCTTTTGATTCAAAAAATTCAAAATGGAAGTTAGATTCAGATATATTTAGTATCGGAGAGGGAGTTAGTGATTGGAAAACAGGGAGTAAACCATATGAACATGTTCAGGGAATTTTAATTGATATAAAACATCTTATATATTTAGATATGCAGTCTAGTGTAGAAGAAATGATGCATTTAGCAAAATGTATTGAAAATTCTGTTGAAAATATGAAAGATGAATAATATAACCATATTAATGGTAAAAGGGACTGTTGCAAATTTAATGTGATATGCTCCCTTCTAGGTAGACAAGTGAAATAATAAAAACCTGTCACTTAGGAGGGAGCATATTTTATGTCTAAAAGAAAAGTATCTATTGAGGCGAATTGCCGTAAGCGCTTTATCTAAGGGTGGATTTTCAATGCACACAAATCCTGTCATAATGATTGCTAGATGCTAGTGTTTTACTTCCATCGTTTGCTAGATGAATGAAAATGCTAGTACTTTACTACAATTATGGAGGAGTACAATGAGAGCAAAAAGACGTACTGAACAGGAACAGTATGAGATCATCATGGAATGCAGACAGAGCGGGCTTTCTGATCACCAGTGGTGTTTGGAACATGACATCAATCCAGGAACTTTTTATAACTGGGTCCGTCGTTTTCGCAAGCAGGCTTGTGAATTTCCAGCACCAGCAGGAAAAGACCGGTTTCAGGCGATCCATCAGGAAGTTGTAAAAATGGAGATCATTCCAGACCAGTCAACCGATCTTTATGGACCGTCTTCTACAGAAGATATTGCAGAGATCACAAAACCCGTTGTAGCAATGGAACTTCAGATCGGACAGGCTGTTCTGCGGATCAGTAATCAGACCGATCTACGGTTACTGGAACAGACATTAAAACTTATAGGAGCATTCTCATGTTAGGCGATATCTCTGTTGTGGATGGTATTTATATTGTCTGTGGATATACTGATATGAGAAAACAGATCGATGGATTATAGGAAAGCCTTCCGTCATCATGAGATCCGTAAAGTTGATAAAGGTGGCTGCATCAGCTTCCAGGGACGTAAATATGAAACGAAAACCCAGCTGATCGGAAGAAATGTTGAGATATCCTATGATCCAGCTGAGCCACAGATCATAACAGTCAGTCATGAAGGGATCGAACCATTTCAGGCAGAGCCTCTTCAGATCCAGGATTATTGCAATGCTCCGCAGATCCTTCCAGATCATATGCAGGAAACGATACCAGAAACATCCCGGTTTCTGGATGCACTGGAGAAAAGATATGCAGAATCCGTAAAACGCCGGGCGGATGCGATCTCTTTTTGCGGTTACAAAAAGGAAGTGTCTGATCATGTATAGAGAATTCTATGGTATGAAACACCAGCCTTTTTCCAGAAATGTACCACCAGAAGCCCTTTATGAATCAAAAGCAATGACAGAAGCACTCGGAAGACTTGCATATGTTGCAGACCGTCAGCTGTTTGCCGTTGTGACAGCGGATGCCGGATGTGGAAAATCAACCCTGATCCGTAAGTTTGCATCAAGTCTGCCGAAAGAAAAATATATCTTTTTATATCTGTCTGATTCAAAACTGACACCAAGATGGTTTTATAAAGGAATGCTTGACCAGCTGGGACTGGAAGTAAGGTTTTACCGAGGGGATGCAAAAAGACAGCTGCAGAAAGAGATCGAGATCATACGGGGAGTTCATGGACAACGCGTGGTATGTGTGCTGGATGAAGCACATCTGTTAGAAAAAGAAACGATCGAAGAATTCCGGTTTCTGTTAAACTATCGTTTTGACTCCGTAAGTCCGATGGCACTGATCCTTGTCGGACAGACAGAATTATGGGAAGACAAACTTCGATTAAAAAGATATGATGCGGTAAGACAGAGGATCGATATCAACTGTGTTCTTCCACATTTGGATCGTACTGAAACTGAAAGATATATCAAATCTCATTTGAAATATGCAGGTGTTGGAGAACGTGAACTGTTCAGTCGCAGAGCAATGGATGAGATCTTCCGGATATCCTCGGGAATCCCAAGACTTGTTAACAGGATCTGTGAAAAGGCACTGATGTATGGATACCAGCAGGGGCTGAGGATCATAGATGATCAGGATGTTCTTTATGTCAGTGATCATGAAATGCTGAATGGTGGTGAACAGTTATGATATTCTCTTATAAATATTCTGTTGTGAAATTTTTTGGTGATGACCCGGAAGATACAGACGCCACAGAAAAAGCTGGAAGTATTAAAACGATAAACACAGATCAGGAACCATATGAAGCTGTCATATCTGCGGAAGGATCGCAGTTTCATATCATCTTTGGAAGCTATCAAAACGGATCATTCTTATGTATACCCGGATGGCATACAGGATGTGAACTTTCCTATCTGGATGATGTATTTTGGAATCATGAATCCGTTCTTGGGAGTGATGAACGGTTCGGATATGAAAATGCCACAGCGATAGCTTATGCATTGAAAGAATTAAAGTTGATTATTAAGTAAAAATATTTCTGTGGCTTTTAGCCCCAGAAAATCAAAGACTTGTATGGACATTGAAATGATCAATGCTTGGACGCAAGTAAAATCATATCATGGACATTTTGAGAGATCACAAACACTAAGTTATGCGTAGATGAGTTTTATCCAAAAGAAAAATTAGATATAACCGAAATAAAGCAGCAAGAAAATAAAATTTTAATACGAATGAAGTCGACATCCAAGAGTTGCATGTGTCCAAAATGTACATGTATATCAGAAACGTATCACGGAACCCAAAGAAAAAAGTTATTGTAAATCATCATCCAATTAGTGGAACAGTATATGATTAGCAATGGCCTTTTCATTGTTATAGTAATTGAGATATGATAAAATATTAGAATATAAAAGAAAAATAATTATTTAATGTAAAGATTATAGAAATACATTAATAAGGAAATAGTTTTGTATATATTATTTAGAGGATGTTTTGAAATGGAAAATGCATTAAGCAGAGTTGGATTGTATGATTTTTTTACAATACTTTTATCAGGGATGACAGCGATAATTATTGATTATTGTATTAATGGAGATTTAGAAAAGAATCTTACAAAAATATTAAATAATAAATTTAATAATATAATAATTTTTTTACTGATTGGTTATTTTATAGGAATTATATTGCAAGAAATTAGCTCTATTTTCGACAAAAAAATTAAAATTTTTAAATTTAGACAAAAAGCGATGAGAAATTTTTTAAATGAACATAATAAAATTGTTAAAAATAAAATAGAATTAAAAGAATATCAGGAATTGGCCAATAAAATATTGAAGAAAGATCAAACTCCAGATGAATACACGGAAGAAGAATGTGAATATGTTTACTATTATTGTAAAACGCAATTAGAATTAAATTGTAAAAGTGATAAGATGGAGAAAATAAATGCTACATATGGGACAAGCAGAAGTTTAATGTTTGCTTTAATAATAATAGGAATACGATATTTATATTATAATAAATCGTTAAGTGGTGTTATATTTGTAGTTTTATGTATATTAATAGGTTTGTTCTATAAACGATGTAAATGATTTTCAGAATATAGGGTACGGGTGATTTTAAGACAATATAAATCATTAAACGTTACATCTTAGAATGTATGTTATTAAGGGTTTGCATATTTACTATATTTTTATGGATGAAAGTGTTAGTATTTTGTTATAATTATGAAAGTTTATTGTAAGAATAAAGAGTGCTATAGGATTATTTTTTTAGGAAGATTAATGGAATATAGGAGAAAATTATGAGTGAAATACATGAAAGTGCAGTCGATAATGGAGAACAGATACAAAAAAAATCAGAGAATGATAAAAATGGTATAATAGGTGGACTTATATTTGGAGGAATTTTTCTTTTTTTAACATATCAGATATATATACATTTTTTTAATAATCAAATTGGACAAGTGTTTGTATATATTTTGAGTTTTTTGGCTTTTATTTGTTTTGCAGTTTCGATAAGTTGTTTTTTTGATTATAAGGAATCTAAGAAAATAGAAAAATTAGAAGAAGATGCAAAAAGAGAAGAAAAGGAGTTTTCAGAAATAAATCCTGAAAAAAGATCTTTAAGGGCAGAAAAAATGTTTCGCATGAATCAGAAGGAATTAATGCGTTATTATGATATGAATTTGGCACAAACAAAATTTCTATCAGGTCTTGGTATTATGATGATTGTAGTGGGTGTATTGATTGTGATGGCAAGTTTATATATGTATATATCCTTAGGCACAGATAAGATGCTGTTATCTGTAGGAAGTTTGAGTGGTATTGTTGTAGATTTTATAGGAGCTATTTTTATAAAAATGTATACAAAAAATATTGAAGCAGCAGTCAAGTTTCATGCGAAATTTGCAGAAAGCAATAATCTTTTGTTAGCTAATTCAATAGCACATAAAATAGATGATAATATATTAAGAGAAACAACATTGTCGGAAATAGCAAAGTATATAATACTAGCAAAGAAATACAAAGATGATATTTAAGATTTAAGAAATGCTTAAGCATCCCAGGGACATTAAGAAATTAGTTTATAAAATAAATTTTACAGATAAAGCTTAAGAACACCGAATTATCATATATATTTAGATTTAACAGTCTCCAGATGTTATTACTTTGTTGGGATAAAGAAATCTCAGATGCAGATTTAATGGAAAATAAGATTGTTTTAGAGCATCAATATCCATATAAAATGCTGGAACCGTCAGGTGAATCTGAGATAGCAAGATGTACTAGTGAGGCCACATATCATCATGAGAAAATAATTGATGTAACAAGGGGACAATCAATTATAGATGAAATAAGTTTTATGAGAGGCACATTTACGGAGGAATATCAAAAATATATAGTCTTTTGTTGAGGCTGAATGGAGTAAAGAAGAAAAGCATTTAGCAGAAGAACATCCAAGATAATTCGCGAAAATTGCAAAGCCTATTATAGAAACAATAGGAGGTTCAAAATATATGGAATACATAGGAATTGGTATTGTCATTGCTGTAATAATTGTAGCAGGCATTATCATTTATACAAAATTTAAGAAGCGTGAAGATATTCCATCAGGCGATTTGGTATCAGTGCCATCAACAGTCACCAGTGGGAAAGATGAGCTTGCTGAGATTAATCAGGGAAATGAACTTATTATTCAGATGGAGATGCTTCCGGCAGAGGCGATTGATGATGATACTAAGCTGGTAGAAATCACTGATAGCAAGGTTCTGGCACATATTAATAATCTGGTTCCGGGATTAGCTCAGGCTGGTAATGCGTAAACGGTAAATCAGTGTTACCGATAAATTTTTGATCACTGGATTTTTATCCAGTGTATAATGGTCTCATAAATTAAGACACTTTTTCGGACAGATCTTAATGAATCTGATATACTTAAATTAATACATAAGAAAGGATTCAGTGTCATGTCCAGAAAAAGAAGAAATTTTAGTGCAAAATTTAAATCAGACCTTGTGATCGAGCTACTCAAAGGAGAAAAAGATCTCAATTGAATATTCTTATGCGGCAGAGCCGCCTGTCCAGTTTAGACTGAGCCATCTGTCCAGACGGAGTGAGCCACTATAATATCTGCGAGTTTACTCGCGTAATGATTTATCTAGTCCGTAAACTTCACGCATAGAAATATCATGTTCAATATCAATACCTCTGATATTGATCCAATAACTGTCATATGCAATACGATCTAATATAGCATCTGCCAATGGACTGTCTGAACCTCCAAGTTGATCATACCATTCTTCAAATTCATACTGAGAACAAAAGATGGTAGATGATTTTTTACGTCTTCTGTGTAAAAGTTCAAAAATATCTCTTTGTTCTGATTCAGTTGGCTTTAATAAAAGCCATTCATCTAAAATAAGAAGAACCGGATTTGCATATTTAGCCATGATCTTTTTGTAATTGCCATTGTCACGAGCCAGCTCAAGATCAATCAAAAGATCAGGTAACCGAACATACTTGGTATTAAAGTATTGTTTACATGCTTCCATACCAAAGGCACATGCCATGTACGTTTTTCCGCAACCAGTTGCACCTGTGATAAAGATATTTCTATGTTCAGATATATATTCACATGTAGCAAGACGAGTGATCAATTCCTTGTTCAGTTTACGTCCGGATGTATAATCGACATCCATGATACTTGCATCTGGCTGATCAAACTCAGCTTTTTTGATCAGTCTCTTTAATCGATTACTTTTTCGGTTATTATATTCGATATCTACAATCATACCGAACCGGTCTTCAAAAGGAACTTCGTTAAATTCAGGATCATTCAACTGATTACGAAATGAATCGGCCATACAGCTAAGTCGCATTTCAATTAGTTTATCAATTGTGCTTTGATTTGTCATAGTTATTTACCTCCGATAATAATCAGCACCTCTTGTGATGCCGTGTGCTTTATGTGTGGATTCTGTATGATCAGCTTCCGATTTTAGTTTTTTTGAACTGGTCACAAGAATGTTTTTAATGCTCTTATAACTCGGTGACGAAGTATAGGATAAGGCTTTTTTACAAGCAGCTTCCAATAAAGTATCAGAGTACTTTTCTGCAAGCTTCAGTAATCCCATACAACTTCGGTAGGTTTGCTGCTCCACACGTTTGGAGGTTAAGATTGTATTGACTGCATGATATGTATTTATTCCAATCTGTTCAGCCCATTTACGGAAACGATCACCATTCCATTCAAGATATTTCTGATGATCCTCTGGCATATGTGCTGTAACAGTACTGTATTGACCCGGACGTCCTTTTAGTCGACGATGAGAAGCAATACGATTGTGATTATAAAAGATCTCAACTGTATTATCTGTTATTTTTACATCAACTTTCTTTTTGATGTATTCATAAGGAACTGAATATAGCATTTTATCCACAGATATGTGATAATTGAACTGAACTGTGGCGGTTTTCCAGTCGCTTAGTTCAAAACGGGTAGCAGGTAATGGGGATAGCAAAGGCTTTTCATTTTCAAGGAATAGCTCCAACCGGCTACCTTCCTTTTTTTGAAAGAGTTTTTGGTTAAAAGTCAAAAGTTTTTTTCTGATAGCCCGATTTAATTCCGCAAGTGAAAAGAACTGTTCATTGCGAAGTGCTGCTGTGATCCACGTAGATATATTTCCAACGGTTCCCTCTGCATTCGGTTTATCTTTAGGACTTCTGACACGAGCAGGTATGATCGCAGTTCCGTAATGTTCAGCTAGTTCCTGATAGGTTTGATTGATCTGTTGATCTTTCCGTTTTCCGTTATGGATAACTGCTGTTTTACAATTATCTGGCACGAGGATCTTTGCAACACCGCCAAAATATTCATACATATGAATATGAGCCTTGATCCATGATCGTTGTTTCATATCCAAAAAAGCTTCAACATAAGTATACTGACTGTATGTCATCACACCAACAAAGATATGTGCCTTGATGATCTCTCCTGTATCTGGATCGATGATCATTGCAGAATCACCAGCCCAGTCAACTTCGATCTGCTCTGCAGGTTTACGTTTGATATGCATGGTAGCACGATGTTTCTGCTCATCCTGTTGAATGTGATAACAGAATTGAGAATACATCAATGGTTCATCTCCATTTGCACGGCAATCTTCAATATATTCTGTCCAGAGAAGTTTTTTACTAACACCATTGCGGAGTAGTTCTTTTCGGATGTAATCATAATCAGGCATCCGACGGTTTGATCTGTTGTGTAGTTTTGGATATAACAACTGCTCTAATACTGCATCTGTCTGATCATCTGATAATGGCCAGAAAAGATTTAACTCCTTAGCACGTTTTAAAACTTTTGAAACAGTATTTCGAGAACATGGAACACTTAAAGCAATGTTCCGATTACTAAATCCCAGACTGGAAAGTCTGAGAATCTCACGATATTTGGTCATCGTTAGGACCTCCTTCATAATAGATTTACACCTAATAAAAGTGTATAAAACTATTATAAAGGAATCGGCTCAATGAATCCGGAACAGTGGCTCAGCCTAAAATGGAATGGTGGCTCAACCATGTCGGACAGATGGCTCAATCAGTCCAAGATTATTCACTCAATACCTTAGCAACAGAAAACAATATTCAACCAAATCTTCTCCGTAACTGGAAAAGAGAATTCTTGAACAATGCTTCTGCTGTGTTTGACGACAAACGTGAGGAAAACCTCAAGGAAAAGCTTGTCGAAGAACGCAAGGAAAAAGCTGAGTATGCAAAAAAGGTTGGTCAGTTAACCATGCAGGTGGACTGGCTCAAAAAAAATCTGAAGAAATTTGCGGACCTGACTACGAGAGTAAATTTAGTTCGAAACCTTTTGACGACTAAAGAACTTCCTGCTTCTGTTGGCGCCAAAGTTTAAGGTCCCTGAGACATTAAGAAATCAGTTTACAAAGTAAAATGATAAATTAATTAGAATTAACCAGAAAATTTTAAACAAAATAATCATTTAATTTACGCAAATTTAAGTTTCCTGAGACATTATAAAAAATCATTTAAGAAAACTATTGACGACAGAGTTGGTCGATGGTGTATGGTTAATGAAGAAGGGAGCAGATGAAGATGCAGAAAAAAGAAGTTGGAAAATTATTGGGACTTAAGAAATCATATATTGATTACCTTATAAGGGAAAAATGGGTATTGCCTCAAAAGAAGGGACAGTTTTATAACTTTTCAGAAGAAGACATAGAAAGAATAAAATTATTGAGGGTTTTAAAAAGCCTACATGTTTCAGAAAAAGATGTAAAAAGATGGAATAAACAGGAAGTCAGATTTGATGATATTCTGGCAGTAACAGAAACAAAATTGAATGACGAAGTAAAAAAGCTTCTTGGTGCATTAGAAATGATTCAAGAACTAAGAACCTGTTGCACAACATCACAGATGATACCAGTAGATTATTACTGGGAAAAAATTCGATTCAGTAAAGATAAAGACTCTAAAGAATTTATGGGAAAATTTGAACTGGAAGATATTAGTGACTGGGCGGAACTTTACGTAAATACAGAAAGAATAGTGAAATGTCCATATTGCAGGAAAGAGAACAGTATAGATGTTAAGGAATACATTTATGATGAAACTATGAAAGAAAAATCATGTGGAATTGAAAAATATTCATATTTTGAAGTTGATGATTGTAGGTGTCATTTTTGTGGGAAAGAATTTGTGTCAAAGGGATATATATGTGAATATCCAATAGGAGTTTACGATTCACATGAAATTAAAACGATAAAAAATGAGGAGGCTGAATAGATGGCAAGATTAACAAAATTGAATAGACAGAAAATTTTAGATCAGAATGAAGGATTCACAGCTAATACGTCATATGATTCCAGAAATAGTAGTTATGACCGTCAATATATGGTAAAAGGTGGAAAATTGTATATACAGGAATCTGGAAAGACTTCTTGGGCAGATAGTAGACATAATAAAGAATGGATCGCTACAGATAAAGAAACTCACAGATTCTTATATGATAACCAGTGGAGAATGAATACTGGTGGAATAGATTAAGAAAGACCTCTGAGAGATTAAGAAATCAGTTTATAAAATAAATTGTACCAATAAGAAGAATTGTTCGAAAAATTATAAACAAAACACCCATTTAAATTATATTCGTTGTAAAAGACATCCAAATAAAAATACAGAAAAGTCATTGTAATATTTACAGTGGCTTTTTCATTGTAGAAAATATATGAATATGCTAGAATAGCATTAAAAGAAAATTAAACACGTATACAATAGAAATAATATAATGTTAAAATATATGGAGGTGAAATAGGTGGATCAATTTATTTCGAAAGAAGTATTAGATATTTTATCATATCATTCAACATTAGGAAGAAGTTTAAAGCAGATTTCACTTCGAAAGACACCATTACCGATAATTTTAGATGATATAGAAAAATATAGGGCAAGCTATATAGATACAATATTTCAAGAAAATCTTATTGGATCTCGTTTTAAAAGTGAAGATTCTATTAAAAGGAAGTATGAAAAGACTCTTAAAACAGGTGGAGGGTTTAAACAATGTTTTAATGACATATTAGGATTTCGTCTAAAATTTGAAGAATACCCTCGTGAATATCCGGATTATTTTCGTGTAGTAGATTTACGAAACGGAAAGAAGATAGATGACGGATATAGAGCAATTCATTTATATTATCAAAGAGATAATATGGCGTATCCAATAGAAATACAACTTTGGTGCGGAAAGGATTATTTATTTAACATATGGAGTCATCAATATGTATATAAATATAAAAATCCAGAAATAGGGTACCAATTGTATAGAAAATATGTAGATGGAAAAATAAATAATAAAGAAGAATTTTTGAAAAATTTGAAAGAAATGGAGGAAAAAAGAAATGATTGATAAATCAATATATGTAGTAGCGAAAATTTTTGATCAACAAGGATGTGTAGCATATAGATGCAAAACACTTAATGAGGCAAGATGTTTGCCAGGAACTTTAGAAGCATTAAGAGCTGAAGGAGTACAGATTGTTATTTTAGATGATCCGGATATATATTCAGAATATGCACCTTATGAGTATATTGAAGATATGAAAGAATTCATAGATAAGGTTAATATGTTAAATAAGATTCCAGCAGCATAAAATGCAAGTCATAAATTTTATTTTATACAAATTAAAAAGTAATTTGATGAGAGACGACATTGAGATTTAGTATCAATGTCGTTCTGGCATATATAGTAAATGATGGCAAGCAGACACCAATGCGTGGTCATCCGGTATTTATTGCCCAGCATGCAACGGCAACATGTTGCAGAGAGTGCATCCGGAAGTGGCATAAAATGCAAGATCGGAAGAGCG
>ERZ1106941.1952-NODE-1952-length-17599-cov-17.300217_pt1 | contig 17599 bp, 11 predicted proteins | sample MGYA00403670_ERZ1106941 | MGnify/ENA primary metagenome ERZ1106941 (study PRJEB35170, sample SAMEA104062400) | human gut metagenome | biome: human gut; feature: human-associated habitat; material: faeces | place: Denmark | collected 2012-06-04 ...
CACGGTGGTGTGAGAGGTCGGGAAATTTCGTTAAATTTCCCTCCTACTCGATTTTTATAGAAAATATACATATAGGTTTTGATTGTGTGTATATTTACTAAAAAAGAAGTTCGAGAGTTGTTAGTATCATCGAGCAATCTTAAATGATAGTTTAATAAGCTGGTATTTATAAGGATTCGAGCATTTGCTCGAATCCTTTTTTTAGTTTACGTGACATAGGTGCGTACTACCGGGGAAACTCACTAACATACCAAAATAGTGGGAAATATATAGCTTTACAGCAAGGGTTGAAAAACAAACCAACGTTTGCTATAATAAATGAAGCGAGGAAATAAAAGTATATTAGGTTTAGTAATTTAAGTATTCATTTAATTTATTGTGATTAGGGAAAATCCAATATCAATCGATTGATAGAAAGAGTGATTTTATATGAACATATGGCTAAAGTTAAGGAAAACAGCTGCAATTACACTATGTGAATTACTTGCAATTGCTACAATTTTTACAGGCTGTGCCTCCACTGATTTATCAGGCACGGAAGGTGCCGGGCATGCCGCAGGAGCTGAAGTGGCAGGTGAGGATTCTTCCGGTGCTTTAGGCAGCAAGGATAATGCGGATGGGCCACAGGAGGATCTTGTAAACAACAATTCTTATGTTTCACTTGATGCGATTCCTGCATATGATGGCAAGGCATACGTGGCTGTCAACAATAATGAGCCTTTTTTTACGGACAGCGATATGATTACCACTGCTTTTGAAAATTACAGTGATTTGGATTCACTTGGCAGATGCGGTGTGGCTTATGCCAATATCTGCAAGGATATCATGCCGACCGAGGAGCGTGGCAAGATAGGCATGATAAAGCCATCAGGCTGGCATACGGTGAAGTATGATGTGATAAAGGACAGGTATTTATATAATCGATGTCATCTTATTGGCTATCAGCTTGCCGGCGAGAATGCCAATCCGAAGAATCTTATTACCGGTACGAGATACCTGAATGTGGAGGGCATGTTGCCGTTTGAGAATCTGGTAGCGGATTATGTAAACAATACAGGAAATCATGTGCTTTACAGAGTGACTCCGATGTTCTCGGGCAGCAATCTAGTTGCAAATGGCGTTCTCATAGAGGCAAAGTCGGTTGAGGATAATGGTGGCGGCATACTTTTTAATGTCTATTGCTATAATGTGCAGCCGGGCATCGGAATAAACTATGAGAATGGTGACAGCTGGCTGGAAGGCACCACTCCGCAGCAGAGCGCTCAGACGGATACACCGCAGAATGAAGGCTCGCAGAGCAGCGATGGAAGCGGGGCAGGAGAATACGGCTCTTCAGGCAGTACAACAGGAAGTGCATCATCAGGCTCAGACAGCTCAGCAGCAGAAAATAGCGCTGCAGATTCTTCAAACAGCGAGACAATGGTTCATATCACTGCAACCGGCAAGAAATATCACCGTGCGGGCTGTCGAACCTTGAAAAAGAGTGACACAGAGGTAACGCTTGATGAAGCAAAATCCATGGGCTTGTCTCCGTGCGGCATCTGCAATCCACCACAGTAGATGTGCATTAGCATTTGCAAGCCACGACACCGCTAAGGCGCACGCATATGTTTTGATTGAGCGAATAGCGAAGCCGCTTAGATACTGTAGGATTATGCACATGAAGCACAGAAATGACTTGCCATGGAGGGCAAGTCAAGGAGAACCGCGCCACGGAAGGCGCGTTTCGACGGTTTCGTCAAGCATAGAAGCGCAAAAAGCATAATCCGTACAGTATCTTAGCGGCAAAGCGTAGCAAAAGCAAAGCATATGCGTGTGCCCTGGCGGTGCCGTGGCTTGCAGCCCGTATAATTGCCATAAACCCTTGACGATTGCAAAACCGAAAAGTATAATAGAATAGCTAATGAATTCAATATTTTAATATAGATGGAGGAAACCAAATGGCACTGAGCAAAAAGCCGGTCAACGGCATGAAGGATATACTACCTGCAGAGATGGAAATCCGTGATTATGTGACAAGCGTGATCAAGGATACATATAGAAGCTTCGGATTTACACCGATAGAGACACCATGCATGGAGAATATAGCGAATCTCACAAGCAAGCAGGGCGGAGAAAATGAGAAGCTGATCTTCAAGGTAATGAAGAGAGGCGAGAAGCTGAATCTGGAGACAGCAAAGGAAGAGTCGGATGTAGTAGACTTTGGAATGCGCTATGACCTTACAGTGCCACTTTCAAGATATTATTCAAACAATGCCAACAACCTGCCATCGCCGTTTAAGGCACTTCAGATGGGCAGTGTGTGGAGAGCAGACAGACCTCAGAGAGGCCGCTACAGACAGTTTACACAGTGTGATATAGATATACTCGGAGAGCCAAGCAATCTGGCAGAGATAGAGCTGATTACAGCAACCACTACCACAATCGGCAGACTCGGCTTCGAGAACTTTGAGATAAGAATCAACGAGAGAAGAATCCTAAAGGCTATGGCAGCTTACAGTGGTTTTGCTGAGGAGGACTATGACAGCGTATTTATCACACTCGATAAGATGGACAAGATAGGAGTGGAAGGCGTTGCAAGTGAGCTTGCACAGGATGGCTACCCACAGGAAAATATTGACAAATATCTTGATTTGTTCAAGCTTTTGGAGCAGACAAGGGATGTGACTGAGGGTGTAAATATACTTTCAGAAAAGCTCGGTGAATATTTAGACGAAGAAGTGGTTACAAATATGACAGAGATAGCTACTGCTGTCAATGCCACAAAGGGAGCAAAGTTTGAGCTCGTATTTGACCCTACACTTGTTCGTGGAATGAGCTACTACACAGGAACTATTTTTGAGATATCAATGCCTGAGCTTGGCGCAGCCTGTGGCGGTGGCGGACGATATGACAAGATGATTGGAAAGTTCACCGGAAATGATGTACCGGCCTGTGGTTTTTCAATCGGTTTTGAGAGAATTATCCTGCTTCTCATGGAGAGCGGCTTCAAGATTCCTGAGAGTCCAAAGAAGGTGGCTTATCTGGTTGAGAAGAAATATCCGGCAGACAAGCTTGTTGATGTCATGAACCAGGCAAAAGACGCAAGAGCAAACGGACAGCAGGTGCTTGTTGTGCGCATGAACAAGAACAAGAAATTCCAGAAGGAGCAGCTTATGAAAGAGGGCTACGAGGAGTTTGTTGAGTTCTTTAACAGATAGGAATCTGATAAGCAGCAGATTAGTTGTGTAGCAGCGGTATCAAACAGTTATTAGAATAAATATATAGTAGAAATATAAGGAGTATAAAATGGCAGAATCAATGCAGGGCTTACATAGAAGCCATAGATGTACAGAGGTATCAAATGCCAATATCGGTGAGAAGGTCACAGTGATGGGCTGGGTACAGAAGAGAAGAAATTTAGGAAGTCTCATTTTCGTAGATTTAAGAGACAGAAGCGGAATACTTCAGATAGTATTCGGTGAGGAAAATGTAGGTGCAGAGGGCTTTGAAAAGGCAGGTACCTTAAGAAGTGAGTTCGTCATCGCAGTTGAGGGAACTGTTCAGAAGAGAACAGCCGCTGTCAATGAGAACTTAAAGACAGGTGATATCGAGGTTATCGCTACATCAATCAGAGTGCTTTCAGAGGCACAGACACCTCCATTTCAGATTGAGGAGAATTCAAAGACCAGCGAGGACATCAGACTTAAATACCGTTATCTGGATCTTCGCCGTCCTGATATCCAAAGAAATCTCATGCTCAGAAGCAATGTGCTTCGAGTGATGCGTGACTTTATGGCAAACGAGGGCTTTTTGGAGATAGAGACACCAATCCTTTGCAAATCTACACCGGAGGGCGCCAGAGACTATCTCGTGCCAAGCCGTATACACCACGGACATTTTTATGCGCTTCCACAGTCACCACAGCTCTTTAAGCAGCTTCTGATGGCTTCAGGCTATGACAGATATTTCCAGATTGCACGATGCTTCCGTGACGAGGATCTGCGTGCAGACAGACAGCCTGAGTTTACACAGGCAGATATGGAGCTTTCATTCGTAGATATCGATGATGTAATCGAGGTAAATGAGAGACTGTTAAAGCACCTTTTTAAAGAGGTCATAAATGTGGATGTTGAGATTCCGTTTAAGCGTATGCCTTGGCAGGAGGCTATGGACAGATTTGGTTCTGACAAGCCTGATACACGCTTTGGTATGGAGCTTTGCGATGTTTCGGAAGTGGTAAAGGACTGTGGCTTTGGAGTATTCACAGGAGCTCTTGAAAACGGTGGCTCTGTCCGCGGTATCAATGTAGAGGGACAGGCAAAGATGCCTCGTAAGAAGATTGATAAGCTTGTAGAGCACGCAAAGGGCTGTGGAGCAAAGGGACTTGCTTATCTGTGCATCAATGAGGATGGTACATACAAGTCATCATTTGCCAAGTTTATGACAGAAGCTGAGCTTGATGCACTTGTTGCAAAGATGAACGGAAAGCCGGGAGATTTACTTCTTTTCGCAGCTGACAAGAATAAAATCGTATGGAATGTACTTGGAGCGCTTCGTCTCATGCTCGGAGCTGAGCTTGGCCTGATTGATGAGAACAAGTACAATTTCCTCTGGGTAACAGAGTTCCCACTCCTTGAGTGGTCTGATGAGGAAAACAGATTTATGGCAATGCATCATCCATTCACTATGCCTATGGAGGAGGATTGGGACAAGATAGACTCAGATCCGGGCGCAGTTCGTGCAAAGGCATATGATATCGTACTCAATGGTACAGAGCTTGGTGGAGGCTCAGTGCGTATCCATCAGGATGACATCCAGGAGAAGATGTTTGAGGTGCTTGGCTTCACAAAGGAGCGTGCACATGAGCAGTTTGGATTCCTGCTTGATGCATTCTCATATGGTGTACCGCCACACGCAGGACTTGCCTTCGGTGTTGATCGTATCTGCATGCATATGCTGCATACAGACAATATCAAGGAGGTTATTGCATTCCCTAAGGTAAAGGACGCTTCGGACCTCATGTCAGAGGCACCCGGAACTGTAGATCCAAAGCAGCTTGAGGAGCTTGGAATAGCTATAGCTGCAGAGGAAGATGAGGAATAACACTATAATATGAATTTGAAAAAAAATATTTTCAATGCGATTACCATAATACTGCTCGCCGCACTTATTGCGGGGGCAGTATTGCTTAATAACAGGATAAAAAAGCTCGAGACACAGATGTCATACACCTCAGACAACACATCGGTGATACTTTCCGATGTGCAGACCATGCAGGATGATATCAAGTCCACTCTTGAGGAGGAGGCCAGCCTCATAACAGACTGGGACATTTCCTTAAAAAGTGCAGACTTTACCGATATGACATACACAGTCTCTGTCTCGGTGGTGCCAAAGGAGTACACAGAGGATACAAAAACCAGTGTATTTTTCGGTACAAACGAGATACCGCTCGAGCTAAACGGCATCAAGTATACGGGCGAGGCCACACTTCCACTGTCTGAGGACTATGCAGGCAATGTGACATTTCTGTTTGTTGACGGAAATAAGAGAAGCACAGAGGTGCTCGATGAGTTTGAAGGTGTGACATCAGTGTTCAAAAATGTAGCATCCGGCATACTTGCCGATAAACCGACCTTTGACAATGGCAGCATAAAGCTTGGCACAGATGTAGATGTAGCGGTCATGGGAAATGATTACTTTGACTTTAACAGTGTGCAGCTCGTAGTTGCAAGCTCAGATACAGAGCTAAAGACATACGATATCCGACAGCTGTTGGCAGAAAACGGCACAGATAGTGCAGACTCTGCAGACACAGACTCCATCACATCCGCCTTAAGCCGGAAGGATGATGCCAAAAAGGATGGCTCAAAGAATAACACGGAAAATGATACCTCTGATGCCTCAAAAGAGGACGACGGTAAGCTCCATAGCCTCGAAGGCACAGTCAAAATCGAAGACTTAATCCCTGTCACAGCTGCAAGCAATATCAAAATATATGTCAAAGCAGTATCGGCACAGGGCTACACCTTCACATATGACCTGTTTGATGGTACCGTAAATCAGGACATCACAGACTTTGAAACCACAGCCGACATATCCGGCGGAGACTACACAGTAACCGACCCGGCCGGCAGCAAATATGAACCGTAAAATATGATATAAGCGTCATTATTTAAAATCAGTTTTTCTTGTGTTTTCAAGGTGGCTCAGAATATTTATAAACAATATATAACTATTAAATAAGCTCATTTCGCATAAGTGAAATGAGCTTTAAATTTAAAAAGTAAAAAGTGCCGGACAAAATTTCACGCCAGTGAAATAAGTCCGGCACTGCCAGAATGCAAGGCAGCAAAGCGCCTCGCTCGTAAACCTGAATTAGCCGGAGAGCATACAGTGTGTTCCGAAGAAAAATGTGAACTGCCGCGGAGTTCCATAAATTAAAGAAGAAAGAAAACATAAATAAAATCGTAACCTGCCCGGACAAATAACCGCGGCTGACTTCACATTTTTCTGAGGAATATACTGTGTGCTATGCCGGCAACCTCACAACCTAAAAAGCGAGGTGCCCACCACACCTATCATATGATGAGCTGCGCCTCACCCTTCTTTTTTGCTGAGCGGCAGCGTAAATATAAACTCAGTTCCCACACCCTCAGTACTTATCACATTTATATTCTCACCATGCGCCTGCACGATTTCTTTAACTATTGACAGGCCAAGTCCCGTACCGCGCTTATCCTTTCCGCGGGATAAATCACTCTTGTAGAAGCGTTCCCAGATCTTTGAAAGGCTGTCCTTTGGTATACCGATACCGTGATCCTTTACTGATATAAACACCTTTTCATTTCTGATACTCGTCTCAATCTTGATACTCGAATCATTATTTGAAAACTTCACGGCGTTGTCAATCAGGTTGTAAAGAATCTGCTGGATTTTAACCATATCACCGCGCACGAAAAGCTCTTTTCCGGTGAGCAGCAGGTCAAAGCTTAAGCCCTTTTCACTGCATTTACCCTCGAAGGTAAGGATTGTCGTGCGGATCATTGTATTGATGTCAAAATCAGCAATATCCAGGTGTATGCCGTGATGACCGAACTGGTTCAGATCAATAAGACTCTTGGTGAGCTTATTAAGCCTCTCGGTCTCAAAAAGTATGATATTTAAATACTTATCCTGCATCTCAACAGGGATGGTTCCGTCCAGCATGGCCTCCACGTAGCCCTTTATCGAGGTAAGAGGGGAGCGGAAGTCGTGTGACACGTTGGAAACAAACTTGCGCTGATCCTCCTCAAGCGTATCTAGCTCCGTTGCCATGTAGTTGAGTGTGTTTGCCAGATAGCCGATTTCGTCATTGGAATGTACATCAATCTGGGCAGTGAAATCACCCTTTGCATACTTCTTTGCGGTCTTTGTGATTTTGGAGATAGGACGGTAAATAGAGCGGCTCATAATGACAAGCAGAACAAATGCAAAGGCAAAAATGAGCGCTACAGTGTAAAAGGAGATATTCATAAAACCGTTTACACCTGCAGTGATATGGCTCATTGGCTTGTGAATGACTATGTAGCCGATATTCTGGTACGAGACATTTACCGGGGAAAATACGGACAGCATCTTATGCTTGAAGGAGCCGTAAAAATCTCCAATCATATAGTTGTTGCTGCCAAAATCGGTGACATCAAAGCCATTTATCACTACAGGCTTAGAACTGTCATTTTGGGTATCAATGCCTATTGACGGATCATCTGAGTCCATGAGCAGCTCACCGTCAGGGCTGACCACCCATACCTCGGCATCCATATAGTCGGCTACGATTTTCATGTGATTCTGGAAATCGCTAAGCGACATGGATGAGCCAAAGTATTCGGCGGCGTAATCACCTGCAATGATGGAGGCTTCCCTGTAGAGATTGGATGCCTCCTGCTTTTCAATATAGTCTGTGGTGAGATGCTGTGTAAATGTGCATATAATGAAAAAAGCGATGACACCGTAAATCAGATAGCTGATTAACATTTTAGTGTAGATGGTATGCTTCATTATTTATTTTACCTCAAACTTGTATCCGATGCCCCAGACAGTTGCGATGCGCCAGGTTGGCTTGTCCTTGATTTTCTCGCGGAGACGCTTTACATGCACATCGACAGTGCGGGTGTCGCCGACATATTCATAGCCCCATATGTTGTCCAGAAGCTGCTCCCTTGTAAACACCTGATTTGGAGATGAGGCAAGAAAATATAAAAGCTCAAGCTCCTTTGGCGGCATATCAATCTGCTGTCCGTCATAAGTGACAGAGTAGTTGGACAGATTTACAATAAGCCCCGGGTACTCCACACACTTGATATCTACAGAAGCATAGGCCTCCGGCTTTGCAGGCTGGAAGCGTCTGAGCACGGCCTTGACTCTTGCCACAAGCTCCTTTGAGTCAAAGGGCTTGAGTATATAGTCGTCGGCGCCAAGCTCCAGGCCTAAAACCTTGTCAAATACCTCGCCCTTTGCGGAGAGCATGATAATCGGCACATCGGACTTTGCACGTATCTCACGGCATACCTGATAGCCGTCTATGCCCGGAAGCATGAGGTCCAAAAGAAGCATGTTTGGCTTGTAGTGCTCAAACGCGATAAGAGCCTGCTCACCATCATTTACGATTTTGGTGTCATAGCATTCCTTGGTCAGATATAGAGATATAAGCTCTGCTATATTGTTGTCGTCGTCTACTATCAGTATTTTCTGTTTAACAGCCATTTCTAATCTCCTTCTTAAAAAATATTTATATTCCGTAAAAGTACATTGTCGTTATTTAAAGGTTGCGATGGTTACTCCGGCATCGCCCTCACCAAACTCACCGAGATGGTATTCCGCAATAGTTTTTGTCCTCTTAAGGAGTCCATGCACAGCCTTTCGCAGTGCACCGGTGCCTTTTCCGTGGACAATGCGCACTGATGAAAGATGAGCGATATATGCGTCGTCTAGGTATTTATCCAAGAGAGCAAGTGCCTCATCCGTAGTCTTTCCTATCAGGTTGATTTCTGATGAAACTGACATTGACTTGCTCATCTTTATCTTGCTTCCGCTGCCGCCATACTTCTTGGCAGGAGATACATCGTCGTTTAAGAGCACGAGGTCATTAGTATTAACCAGCGAGCGCAGTATACCCATCTGCACATACAAATCGCCCTTGGCGTTTGGCAGAGTGTGGACAGTTCCCTTCAGATTGAGGGAGAGCACAAGCACAGAATCACCGATGCGCAGCTTCTTAGGCGCCTTGTGATTTGCTTTGGCAGTGTTTTTCTTGATGTCTGACAGTTTCTTTTCCTTGTCATTCATCTTGTCACGAAGGGCAGAGCGCTCCTTTTCCATCTGACTCATAGGAGCCTGTCCCTGTCCGTATTTGTTGAAATTGCGGATGGTTTTGTCGGCAAGCTCCTTTGCATCCTGCAGTATCTTGTAGGCTTCCTCATTTGCCTCGCGTAAAATCTTGTCTTTGCTCTTGTCTATGCGCTCGTTTTTCTCTTCGAGCTGTTTCTTGAGCTTTTCAATCTCGGCCTTGTAGCTGTTGATTTCAAGCTGTTCCTTTTCGATAGTTTGTCGCTGTGACTCGAGGCTTGCAATCAGATCCTCAAAATCAAGGTCGTTATCATTAATTCTGCTTTTTGCATCCTCGATGATGTTTTCGTCCAGACCAAGCTTTGATGAGATTGCAAATGCGTTACTCTTTCCCGGAATACCGATTAACAGGCGGTAGGTAGGGCTTAAAGTCTCCACATTGAACTCACAGCAGGCATTTTCCACACCGTCTGTGGAAAGCGCATATACCTTCAGCTCACTGTAGTGTGTGGTGGCCATGGTGATGGCACCATATTGGTGCAGTCTGTTTAAAATTGAGATGGCAAGTGCCGCACCCTCTGTCGGGTCGGTTCCCGAGCAGAGCTCATCGAACAGGCAAAGGCTTCTGTCGTCAGCTTTTTCAAGAATTTTTACGATATTGGTCATGTGAGACGAGAAGGTACTGAGACTTTGCTCAATACTCTGCTCATCGCCTATATCCGCAAAGACATCCTCAAAGATGGCGAGCTTTGACCTGTCAGCCGCAGGAATGTGAAGACCTGCCTGACCCATGAGAGTCAAAAGTCCGACAGTCTTTAGTGAAACCGTCTTACCACCGGTGTTTGGTCCGGTGATGATGAGCTGCTTATATTCCTCGCCGAGCCGTACATCTATAGGAACCACCTTTTTAGCATCCAAAAGCGGATGACGCCCCTTTCTGATATTGATATGCCCCTCGGTGTTGAACTCCGGTGCCACACCGTTGTATGATTTAGCCAGATTTGCCTTTGCAAAAATGAAGTCAAGCTCTGAAAGAATCTCATAGTCCTGCTCCAAAGCAGCCGCATTCATGGCAACCTTGTCGCTGAGCGTTGCAAGGATTTTTTCAATCTCCTCCTGCTCCTTTATAAAAAGCTCCTTGAGCTCGTTATTCAAATTGACGACAGCCATCGGCTCTATAAAAAGGGTAGAGCCGGTAGATGACTGGTCGTGCATCATGCCGGGTACATTGCCCTTAGCCTCAGCCTTTACAGGCAGACAATATCTGCCGTCGCGCATGGTCACAACCGCATCCTGCAGATATGTCCTCGTTGTGCTGTTGTTCATGAGCTTGGTGAGCTGCGCATGGATTCTGTCGTTCATGCCGCGTATGCTCTTTCTTATCTTAAAAAGCTCAGGACTTGCATCATCGGCAATCTCTTCCTCAGATAAAATGCACCTCTTAATCTCATCGCAGAGCGCAGAAACCGGTTCAATCCCTGCAAACAGACCGGAGAGTGAATCCTGTTTCTCATTATCCATGGCGCTTCTGCCATAAGCCTTCACGCGCTTTGCAACCTCCAAAAGACTGCAGATGCGAAGAAGCTCGGTCGTATTCAGTGCACCACCGATATCAAGCCTCTTTAGGGAAGCATGTACATTGTGTATGCCAACGAAGGACACTCCGCTGTCCTTGTACAGGCGGCTTAGTGCATCGGCAGTGGTGGTCTGCAGATGTCTGATTTCGTATAAATCGGTGATAGGCTCAAGCGAAAGACACCTTTTCTTTGTCTCATCACATGCTGCGTAGCTGCTTAGCATGGCGAGGATTTTGTTATATTCCAATGTTTTGTAAACTTTTTTATTCATTTCTATATCCTTATATTTCGGTAGTTGAATATTAAATTCATATTTACTGTATAGCTTATCATATTATAGCTGAAAATCTTCAAAAAAACCATAATAAATATGTATTATAATTACAAGATGATAACATAAAGTTTAATACATAACGAACCAGTTTGTTAAACGAGCCAAAAAGTAAGGGCTTGCGACATGTACCCGCCGGACTGCTGCACTGCTCCCACCGGTGCGAATAGCGCAGTGGCTTAGATACTGTAGGATTATGCTCATAACACAGAAATGCCACGGCATGGATGCCGTGGCAAGGAGCTATCGAGCCATGGAAGGCGAGTAGCGACGGTTTCGTCATGTATAGAAAAAGTAAATGCATAATCCATACAGAATCTTAGTCACGCAGCGTAGCACCGTTGGGAGCAGTGCAGCAGTCCGGCGGGTACATGCCGCAAGCCCGTATTCAAAGGCAGTACTCAAAAAATATGGTTGCAACGCAATATAATTCAGAATATAATGTAAGATAGTAACTAAAGACATCTAATCAGGGTGACAATATGGAGCAATTTATCAGAGAAAAGATAAAGGATAAACCGCTGAATAAAAAAAGACTTGCAAAAAAAGCTGGCACAGCAGCACTCTGCGGAGTTGCATTTGCAGTGGCTGCAAGCATTGTTTTTGCTATATTTCTGCCGGTTATCAACAGACAATCAAAAAAAGCTTCAGATGGAAAAAATAATAATGATGTGCAGACAGCCACACAGCAGTCAGACATAGATGACAGCAGTGATGCATATAGTGAAAATGGTACACAAAGCACAGAGTCCGGCACTTCTTCGGAGTCGTCTTCGCAGACCTATCAGCCTACACTCGCAGATTATCAGGCAGTGCAGAACCAGCTCTACAGAGTGGGCGTTTCGGCCACGAGATTTGTAGTAGGAGTCACGGGTGTGACAGATGCCACTGATATTTTCAACAATTCCTATGAGACCGAGGGTCAGGGAGTGGGAGTGATACTGAGGGACAATGGAAAGCAGCTAATCATTCTGACAGAGAAAAATGTAGTGGATAAGGCGGATAAGCTTAGTGTAACCTTTGTAAACGACATGATGGCTGATGCTGCGCTGGTAAAGTATGACAGCAATACGGGTATAGCAATCATTTCCGTGGATAAGTCACTTCTGGACGACGCCACAATAAGGGCTATAGCGGTTGCGGAGCTTGGTAATTCAAATATTGTTTCAAGAGGAGCATCTGTCATTGCGCTTGAGGCAAACTATGCCATTCTCACAGGTCTTGTAACGTCAACAACCAACGAGCTGTCGGCGCAGGACAACAATTACTCGGTGATCACCACAGATATCGCAAGCAACAAGTTACAGAGCGGTATACTGATTAATACAGATGGTCAGGTCATAGGGCTTTCGCTGCAGGATTTCAATCCGGCGGAGGAAAACAATACGCTCACGGCTGTCAGCATAAGCGACCTGTCACCTGTCATTGAAAAGCTCGAAAGCGGCGCAGATGTGCCGTACATAGGCATCACCTGTACTACAGTTACAGAAAAAATAGCAAACAGATATAACATCCCAAAGGGTGTTTATATAAAGCAGGTTACCATGGATTCACCGGCATTTGTCTCGGGGCTTCAAAGCGGAGATGTGATAGTTGCGGTAAACAATACAGAGGTGTCGAATGTGTCCGCGTACAACACACAGCTTATGAAGCAAAAGCCTGAGGATACCTGCAATCTGAAAGTAAAGAGAAAAGGAAGCAACGGCTACACGGAGATTACCTGTCAGGTGAAAATCGGAGTGATGAACTAGCCGAAATTAGGAGGATATATGAAGTATATTTCAACTCTCCGCGAGGGAGAGAGAATCAATGAGATTTTTTTATGCAAGAGCAAGCAGACAGCCATGACTAAAAGCGGAAAGCCTTATGACAATGTTATACTGCAGGATAAGACAGGCACGCTGGATGCCAAGATATGGGATGTGGGCTCAGTAGGCATTGAGGAATTTGATGCAATGGATTACATAGCCATAACCGGTGATATCACAAGCTTTCAGGGCAATTTGCAGTGTTCCATAAAGCGTGCGAGAAAGGTGAACGAGGGAGAATATGACCCTGCGGATTATCTGCCGGTCAGCGATAAGGATGTCGAGGTCATGTATAAGGAACTCATGGGCTTTATCGGCTCTGTAAAGAATCCGTACCTGTCACAGCTCTTACATAGCTTTTTTGATAATAAGGAGTTTGAGCGCCGTTTTAAGTTCCATTCAGCCGCAAAGAGCGTGCACCACGGCTTTGTAGGAGGTCTTTTGGAGCATACACTCGGTGTGACGAAGAACTGTGATTATTTTGCAAAAATGTATCCGGTTTTAAACCGTGACCTGCTTCTTACGGCAGCTATTTTCCATGATATCGGAAAATTAAAGGAGCTTTCTACTTTCCCGGAGAATGACTATACAGACGCAGGCCAGCTTCTCGGACATATCATGATTGGTGCAGAGTGGGTAGGCGATGCGATTAAGAGCATCGACGGCTTCCCGGTAGTGCTCGCAAACGAGCTGAAGCACTGTATACTTGCCCACCACGGCGAGCTTGAGTTTGGCTCTCCGAAAAAGCCGGCACTTGTCGAGGCACTTGCACTTAGCTTTGCAGACAACATAGATGCCAAGATGGAGACCTTCAGGGAGTTGCTTGTAAATGTGCCTGAAAACGATACAAAGTGGCAGGGCTACAACAGATTTATGGAGACAAATTTCCGCAGAACAAGTGTGTAAAAAGGCGGACGATATTAATATAGCTATGGTGTGATTTTTGGTGTGAAAGCTTGCGCCGGATACAAACATTATAAAGAGTAATTATATATATAAAATAAAGAAGAGAAAACCATGAAAAAAAATGACATATTTGAACTTGAAATAACAGATATGGGAACAGATGGCGAGGGTATCGGACATTATGATGGCATGACCTTTTTCGTAAAGGATGCACTGATTGGTGACGTCATAACAGCCCGCGCAACAAAATTAAAGAAAAACTATGGCTACGCAAGAGTGGAAGAGATTAAGACCCCTTCCACTTTTCGCGTTGAGCCGCAATGTGAGCTGCACAAGAGGTGTGGCGGCTGCCAGATACAGGCGCTCTCCTATGAAAAGCAGCTTGAATTTAAAAATAATAAGGTGCGCAACAATCTCATGCGTATAGGTGGATTTTCCGAGGCAAAGCTGGACAGTAAAATGCAGCCGCCTGTTGGCGCAGACAATCCATACCGCTACCGCAACAAGGCACAGTTTCCGGTGGGATATGACAGGGATGGCAATATAGTGACAGGCTTTTATGCATCGCGAAGCCACAATATCATCCCGGTTGAGGACTGCAGGCTTGGGGTGCCGCAAAACAAAGAGATACTGGATATCATAAAGGAATGGATGAATGAGTGCGGCATCACACCGTATGACGAGAACACACACAAAGGGCTCGTGCGCCATGTGCTTATCAGATATGGTTTTACATCAAAGCAGATTATGGTGTGCCTTGTGATAAATGGGGACAGTCTTGAAGCAAAACGCCGAGCCGGGAATGCAGCAGATATACTGTGCGAAAGACTCTCAAAAATCGATGGAATGACTTCGATTTCTTACAATATCAACAAGGAAAACACAAATGTCATCCTTGGCAAAAAGACGGTCTGCATATGGGGAAGACCATATATTGAGGACACCATCCATCTGCTTTCTTACCCTGATTTCACACCACAGGGGACAGGTATCACGTATCAGATTTCGCCACAGTCGTTCTATCAGGTAAACCCGAAGCAGACAGAAAAGCTTTACAGCACGGCACTTGCATTTGCAGGGCTCACAGGAAATGAAAATGTCTGGGATCTCTACTGTGGTATCGGTACCATATCGCTCTTTTTGTCACAGAAGGCAAAGCAGGTGTACGGAGTGGAAATAGTGCCTCAGGCAATCGAGGATGCCAAAAACAATGCGAAGCTCAATGGCATCACAAATGCACAGTTTTTCGTAGGAAAGGCTGAGGAGGTGCTGCCACAGTTTTATGAGAATGCAAAGAAAAAAGAGAATATCACTGATGATACAGCATCCACCGGACATACAGATATGCTTCGCCCGGATGTGATAGTCGTTGACCCGCCAAGAAAGGGCTGTGATGAGAAGTGCCTGGACACAATGCTTGCGATGTCACCGGAGAGGATTGTATATGTGAGCTGCGATTCGGCAACATTGGCAAGGGATTTGAAGATACTCTGTGAAGAGAAGTATGAACTCATGAAGTGGCAGGCATTTGATCAGTTTAGTCATACTGGGCATGTGGAGACGGTTGTCTTACTTTCAAAGGGTGCTAAAGGTCCAGTGGATCTTTGCTCAGCGCGGACCGAAGTGGAACGGAGACTGGTCGACAGCAGGAAAGTGAAGGTTGACTTCTCGTTGGAGGATATGGATTTATCAGAGTTCAAGGGAAAAGCAACTTACGAGCAGATAAAAGCTTATGTGTTGGAACAGACAGGGCTTAAGGTTTCTTCACTGTATATTGCACAGATTAAGAAGAAATGCGGACTGGACGTGGGAGAGAATTTTAATTTACCTAAATCTGAGAATGCGAGACAGCCACAGTGTACACCGGAGAAGGAAGAAGCGATTATGCAGGCGTTTAAGCATTTCGGAATTGTATAGGATGTGCTATTGCAATTGATGGGTGTGTATTGTAGATGAACTATAAATATTGTTTAAGAAAGATAAGAGGTCAAGAACCATAGGGGGAAATTCATGAGAGATGATTTTTCACAATCTGTAAAGGATTTGTTAGCAAATCGGGTTGGATGGAAATGTAGCAATCCAAATTGTAGAAAAGCAACACGTGGAGCGGGAGTAGAGAAAACTACTATCATAAATATAGGGGTTGCATCTCATATTACAGCAGCATCTAAAGGTGGACCGAGATATGATGAAAACATGACGGCACAGGAGAGAAAATCTTTTGAAAATGGTATATGGTTATGTCAATCTTGTTCCAAATTGATAGATTCCGATGAAATGGGATATACAGTTGATAAATTGAAAAAATGGAAAGATATTTCAGAACAATTGGCTGTTTTAGAGTTAGAAGATGCAACAGTAGGTAAAAATGATAAAGATATAGAACTTATAAGATTTTATGTACAATGCTTTGATAGGCCAGCATTTCGAGATAGAATATGTATGGAAGGAAGAATGGAAGATTTTGATAAGGCTATCGAAGATACTATTATTGCATTGAATACAGGTGTACTTAGGACAAGAGATGGAAGTATATTGAAGAGGGCAGAGGGAAAATCGGTCATTGTAAATCCAGAGTGGAGAGAAAAATTTGATACAATTTATGATATATTAGTTGCCTTAAGAAAACGTCTGAGAATAGCGAAAAAGGAAGGTGCATATTCCACGTATGGTGAAGGTGAGGTAATGTACTGCTTTAATGACAGAAATTTAGAAGAATGGTTCGATTTCACGAGAGAGGAGATTTTAAAGATATTATCTTCAATGTGTGAGGAAATTGGAATTCATGGATTGCGGTTTCCTAGGAATCGATATAAGTGGTAACTTGATGCAAATGCATTAAAATATGCTGCTAAAGGAAATGCAATTATGCAGAAATTTTCAAATCATATGACTGTGGATAAGTAGTAGTGTATGTTGAAAATACAGATTATTATCGTAAAAAGGACATTCCTGAACCGTAATTATTACTGGTCAAGGGATGTCCTTTTTGGTTGCCTTGGAGTGTTCAAAGGACAAGGTAATGAAACTGAGAGTATTTAGACTGATAAAAATAATATCTATCTTATTTAATCTGGAGATAAGGATGGATGGGATGATTGTATGTACACTTTTCTTAAATCTGTTGGAAAAATGATGGAGGATGACATGGCAGTCAGTTACAAAAAATTATTCCCTTTACTGATAGAAAAAAATATGACGAATGCACAGTTGCAGCAGGAGGCTGGCTTTTCCGCAAATATCATCACACGGCTGAAACGTAATTGGTATATTTCCCTCGAAAGCGTAGAGAGTATATGCCGTGTTCTGAACTGTGGCGTTGACGATATTCTGGAATTTGCACCAGAGGATAACAGAGGAAAAGAGAATGGTTGATACCCAAAAGGAACAGGAGCGTGATGAACTGCATCGTGCAATATGGGCAATTGCAGATGAATTGCGTGGAGCAGTCGATGGTTGGGATTTCAAAAATTATGTTCTTGGCACGATGTTCTATCGTTATATTTCCGAAAACCTGTGTAATTACATAAACAGTGGTGAGATTGATGCGGGCAACACTGATTTTGATTTTGCAAAAATGCGAGATGAGGATGCAGAAGAAGCAAGAGGAGGTCTGGTAGAGGAAAAAGGATTTTTTATCCTTCCGAGTGAACTTTTCTGTAATGTCC
>ERZ1106941.1954-NODE-1954-length-17569-cov-3.222336_pt1 | contig 17569 bp, 19 predicted proteins | sample MGYA00403670_ERZ1106941 | MGnify/ENA primary metagenome ERZ1106941 (study PRJEB35170, sample SAMEA104062400) | human gut metagenome | biome: human gut; feature: human-associated habitat; material: faeces | place: Denmark | collected 2012-06-04 ...
AATATTCCGTACCCTTTAGTTGGATCATTAACAAAAACATGGGTAACAGCCCCAATAATGTGCCCATTTTGAATAATGGGAGAGCCACTCATTCCCTGAACTATCCCATTGGTCTTTTTTAAAAGTTCTTGGTCAGTAACTTTAATAACCATATTTTTTTCCTTATTGTTTACATTTATTTCCTCAATTTCTATATCATAATATTCAACATTTCCATTAGTAATAAACTGTATTTTTGCATCTCCTTTTTCTATTTCATCGTGGAATGCCACTTCAATTTTTTTCAGATTATATTTTGAAACTATGTTACTGTTGATTGTTCCTGACAAGCCGCAAAATCTGTTATCCTCTATATTTCCCAATACATTATTTTCATTGTAAAGTATTGTTCCGCAAAGTCCTCCCGGTTTGCCTTTTTCACCTTTTTTTACTCCCCATATATTGGCATTATATATGGTTCCATTATGGGATGATAACAGTTTGCCCGTGTCTATGTCACTGATTCCATGACCTAATGCCCTGTACTTTCCGTCATATGTTACATATGTTATGGTTCCAATTCCCTGAGAATCGTCTCTTACCCATATTCCCAGCATATATTCACCGTCACTGTTTCTTTCAGGTTTAATTTTCACAGCTTTTATTCCCGTTTCATTTCTTACTGTAAGTAACACTTCTTTATTGCCGTTTTCATTTATCAAATATGATAACTGTGCCTTATTACTTACACTTACGTTATTAAATTTTACAATGTACTCCCCTTCATTTACTTTGTTTTTTGCAGGAGATATTTTATCCCCTGTTCCTGTATCAATGTCACCGGTTCCGATTATCATTACCCCCTGGGTTTTCAAATATAATCCTACAGGAAGTCCCACAGGATAGGCATATTCTTTATCCACTACCTTTACATTGGTATTTTTTAAATCAAAAATACCGAACAGCTTATATTTGCCCTTATAATTTCCCTTTTCACCGGAATAAATATCATTTTTCCCTGATAATTTCACAGTATTTTCCCCTGTAACATCCAGCGAAACAGGCATTGAAAACTGATATTTTGTAACTTTGTTTGTTCCCACAAATATTGTATCCGGCAGGTTATTTTTTACATATAATGCTCCTGAAACAAGTATTACAATAAGTGCCGCCAATATTGATACAATAATGCATTTTTTATATATTTTCATCATATTCATCCCTCCTGATATTATTCCCTCATTTTTCTATCATAATCACCTATGTGTTCCATCTCTTTTTTCTTAAAATACCAAAAAAAGAAGCAAAACATAATCTTTAACCGATTAATGTTCTCCTTCTTAATATTCCAAAAAACTCAACTTTAAACCAAGTTACTTTTTGTTCTGTCTGCCATATCTTTCATTTCAATTGCGTGGGCAACTGCGGCATCTGTCATGGTTCCGTCACCATTAATTCTGACAATTTCTTTTATTGATTCTTCTCTGGTTAATTTCACAATATTAGTAGCTGTGGAATTATCTTCCATGTCTTTTTTTATAAGATAATGACTATCTGCCATTGCTGCTATCTGAGACAAATGTGATATACATATAACCTGATGATTTGCGCTTATTTTTGCAAGTTTTTCAGCCACCATGCTGGCTGTTTTGCCACTTATACCTGTGTCAATTTCATCAAAAATCAAAGTACCGATTGTATCATTGTACGATATAATGTTTTTAATTGCAAGCATTATTCTTGAAAGTTCACCGCCTGAAGCAACTTTTGATAAAGATTTTGGCGGTTCACCCGGATTTGCCGAAATTAAGAATTCGATTTTATCATATCCCGTTGATGATAAATTGCCTTTATTAAAATCAACATAAAACTGCATTTTCGGCATATCAAGAAAAGCTAATTCTTGTTTTACATTTTCTTCAAATACTTTGGCGGTTTTTTTACGCTCAACTGATAATTTATCGGCAAGTTTTACCGTGATGTTTAGCAAATTTTCATATTCTTCATTAAGTCTGTTTAATTCTTCGTCAGCAAAAAGAATTGAATTTCGCTTTTCTTTAGCTTTTTCAAGATAATCAAGCATTTCCTGCTCAGTCTGCCCGTATTTGTTTGAAAACTTATAATAAAGGTCAAGCTTTTCATCAATCATTTCAATTTCTTCAGGTGAAAAATCAATTGATAAAAGCAAAACTTCTGCTTTATCCTTGGCAAGCTCCAATTTGTCGTTTATATCATTAAAAACATCGTAAACATCTTTAGTTTCATCAAATTTAAAAAGTGTTCTTGATACATCTGCACAAGCTTGCTCAATTCCGATATTTTCATCATCACCGTTAATAACAGAAATTGCAAGGTTAAGGCTTTTGATTATATCTTCGCTTTTTTGAATAAGCGCTCTTTTTTTAGTTAGTTCTTCCCTTTCGCCTACTTTAATATCGGCTTTTTCAAGTTCTTCAATTTGAAAATTAAGAAGTTCAAGCAGGCTTTCCTTATTATCCTCATCTTTAGCGAAAGATTTTAATTTTCTTCTGACAGAAATGAGCTTTTTAAAAGTTTCTTTATAATCGGATAAAACAGATTTATCCTCTAAAAGCATATCAATATAGTTATACTGCAAATCAGGGTTTAAAAGAGCCTGGCTGTCGTGCTGCCCGTGAACATTAACCAAATATGAGCAAATTTCTTTAAGCATTGATACTGTAACGGTTTTTCCGTTCACTTTACACAGTGATTTTCCGTTTGCAGAGATTTTTCTTGTAATGAGCAGTGAATTATCTTCTTCAAGTTCAATATCAAATTTTTTTAATTTATTGAGCGCGGAGTCACAAATATCATCAAAATATGCACTGACATATGCATTGTCAGCACCGTATCGCACCAACTCCCTTGATGTGCGCTCGCCCATAATTGCGTTAATTGAATCAACAACTATTGATTTACCGGCACCTGTTTCACCTGTTAAAACATTTAATCCGCCGCTGAAATCAACACTCGCCTTTTCAATTACAGCTATATTTTCAATGTCAAGAGTTTTTAGCATTTAAAATCTTCTCCATATTCATTGTGAATATTTTTGCAAAATCTTCAGTTTTACAAAGAACAAATATTGTATCATCACCCGAGATGGTGCCAACTACACCCGTCCATTCCATTGAATCAATTGCGGTACAAACTGCTACCGCCATACCTGCAAAACATTTAATACAAACGATATTTTGTGCATATTCAACATTTATGATTGATTCGCCAAATATTCCGCCTGTTCGCCTTGCGTTTTCGTTATTATTCTTTTTACCGGTAGAATAAACATATCTGCCTTTTTCCGATAAATCTTTAACAAGGCGGAGTTCTTTAATGTCACGGGATATTGTAGCCTGTGTTACTTCATATCCGTTGTTTAAAAGGAGAGTTTGCAATTCCTCTTGTGTTTCTATATCGTGAGAATTTATAAGTTCCAATATTTTAGCGTGTCTTCTCTTTTTCATTTATACTCTCCTCTCAATAATCTTTTTGTTGAGAACTTCATAAAAATTTTCAGGTTTAAGTTTTATAAGTTTGGTTGTAATATCTGATTTTTTGATATGTATTTGGCAACCTGGTGTTAAATTAACAGCTTCCTGCCCGTCAACAGTCATTATCGGCGAATTGTTTTGGTCATTATTTGCAGTAACAATCAATTCTTTATCAGCTGAAAAAATAATACTTCTATCCATTAAAGAATGCGGGCAAATCGGTGTTTCAATGATACAATCGGCTTCAGGACTAACAACCGGGCCGCCTGCGGCCATGGAATATGCAGTAGAACCCGTTGGGGTTGATATTATTACACCGTCACTTCTCATATTTGAAACGCTTCTGCCGTCACAAGTGATTGTAACATCAATGAGCCTTGCAAAATTACCTCTTGATACAACTATATCATTAAGGCAGTGATGTGATGATAATACTTCACCGTCTTTTTCAATCGTGGCTTTGAGCATAGCTCGCTCATCAATAATATATTCTTTATTTATGAGCTTTGTAAGTAAGCTTAATTCATCTCTTTCAATACCACTCATAAAACCGAGCCTGCCTGCATTTATACCAAGAGCAGACTTGTTTAAAAATGCAGCTTTTTTAGCGATATTAAGGGTTGTACCGTCACCACCGATAGCAATTGCACAATCGCAAAGTGACATTGCTTTATCAAAATTCTCAAATTTTGCTTTTGTAGACTTAAAAATTGGTTTATATTCATTTTGAACATAAACATCTGCACCGCCGTCGGTAAGTATTTTTATTACATCAAAAGCAAGTTCGCTTACGCCGTTATTATTCAAATTTGGAAAAACTGAAATAACCATTATAATTCCTCGTGTGATTTATATACTAAATCTTTTGCGTTAACATTTTCGTAAACGTATGGTTTGTCTGATTTAAGTAAGTAAATTAAATATTCAATATTTCCTTCAGGCCCTTTAATAGGTGAAAAATCAAGTCCGGCAACGCTAAATCCGTTTTCAATTGCCAAGCCTATTACTTTTTCGCATACTTCAAGATGCGTTTTAGGGTCGCTTACAACACCTTTTTTGCCTACCTTTTCTTTGCCCGCTTCAAATTGCGGTTTAATAAGGCAAACAGCACTTCCGTCATCTTTTAAAAAAGTATTTAAGTTCGGAAGAATGTGCTTAAGTGAAATAAATGAAACATCAACAGATGAAAAATCGATTTTATCTTTAATTTGTTCATCGGTAACATACCTGAAATTAGTTCTTTCAAGGTTTACAACTCTATCATCTGTGCGTAGCTTCCACGCAAGCTGACCGTAACCCACATCAACTGAATAAACCTTTACAGCACCATTCATAAGCATACAATCCGTGAATCCGCCTGTTGACGCGCCTACATCCATACAAATTTTACCTTCAAGAGTAATCGGAAAGCACTCCATTGCTTTTTCAAGCTTAAGGCCGCCGCGACTTACATATTTAAGGGTTTTGCCCCTCACTTCAATAACATCATCGTCTTTAACATCTTTGCCGGCTTTGTCCGATTTTTGATTATTAACATATACTATTCCCGACATAATAATCGCCTTGGCTTTTTCTCTGCTTTCAGCAAAGCCCTGTTCTACCAATGCAACATCAAGTCTTGTTCTATTTTTAGCCATTGTTGACCTCTTCTGTTATAGATTTTGAGTCTAATTTATAATGTTCAAGCTGCCTGCAAACACTTGCCTGCTTAACAAATTGATTATCAATAGCAATGTGCTTAAAATGAGCTTTAACATCATTTTCAATTAAGATTGATGCGAATGTTTCACCTACTGAACCGTTTTTTATACTTTCTTCAAAAAAGTATACAGTGTCACAATTTTTTAAGGCGTTTACAACTGATGTATCAATCGGTTTAATTCTGTTTAATTTAATTAAGAATGTGTCACTTAAATTTTTATAAGCTTTTGCACATTCTGAAAATTCCCTGCCGTATGATACAATACATTTTTTTGCATTTTCGTTGCCAATGATTGTATAATTTTCGTGATTATAAGTATATTCAACCGGAATTTCAAACTGTCCGCCGCGTGGGTATCTTATTGCAACTGCACCGTCGGTTTTATATATACCCTGGTAAAACATAGCTTCAAGTTCATCAAATGTTGAAGGAGCATAAACAGTTAATCCGACAACTGAATTTAAAAATGAAGTATCAAACACACCCTGGTGGCTTTCGCCATCCTCACCGACAAAGCCTGCACGGTCAATAGCAAAAATCACTTTTAAATTCTGCATTGCTACATCGTGAATAAGTTGGTCGTAAGAACGCTGTAAAAATGTTGAATACACTGCAAAAACGGGAACAAGTCCGTTTCTAGCAAGTCCGCTTGAAAATGTAACGGCATGCTGTTCTGCAATACCTACATCAAAAAATCTTTTAGGATACAGCTTGGCAAAATTGCAAAGGCCCGTACCCTCTGCCATTGCGGCTGTTACACAGCAAATCCTACTGTCCTTTTGTGCAAATTTGCACATAACCTCGCCGAAGGCAGCAGAAAAGTTTTTGCCGCTGCTTTTTGGCTCACCTGTGTTTATATCAAATTTGCCGATACCGTGAAATTGAGTAGGATTTTTTTCTGCTGGATAATATCCCTTGCCTTTTACGGTATTTACATGAATTAAAACCGAATGATTATGAGCTTTTGCGGCATTAAATACATCTACAAGTAAATCAATATCATGCCCGTCAATCGGACCGTAATATCTGAAACCTAAATCTTCAAAAAATGTTGATTTATATACTACTTTTCTGATTTTAGTATTTATGTAAGTGAAAAATCTGTTAATTTGAGTTCCGATTTTAGGTATTCTTGAAAGATGGCGCTGAAAATTCGATTTGAATGTAACATATCTTTTCGATGTTCTTATAGTAGTTAAATTTTTAGCCATTGAACCTACATTTTTGCTGATAGACATATTATTATCATTCAAAACTACTATTAAATTGCTGTTATCGTTGCCTGAATTGTTGAGCGCTTCATAAGCAAGACCGCCGGTTAAAGCACCGTCGCCGATAACTGCGATTACCTTGCCTTTTTCACCTTTAATCTGTTTCGCTCTTGCAAGACCGACTGCCGAAGAAATTGAAGTTGAGCTGTGACCTGATGAAAAAATATCATGCTCGCTTTCTACCGGCCTTGTAAAGCCGCTGATACCGTTTTCTGTACGAAGTGTAGAAAACTTATCTTTACGACCTGTAAGAATTTTATGAGTGTAACATTGGTGGCCTACATCAAATACAATTTGGTCATTTGGACTGTTAAATACTTTATGCATAGCAACGGTTAGTTCAACAACACCTAAATTTGATGCAAGGTGACCGCCGTTTTTTGAAACTGTGTTAATAAGCAATTCTCTAATGTCACTGCATAATTCTTCAAGTTCGTTATCATTTAATTTTTTTAAGTCTTTTGGGGAATTAACCCTATCAAGAACAGACATAATATCTCTCTTTTCAATATGCTGGTTATTTTTTTCTGTTAACAAGCTTTAATGCAAGCTCTTTTAAAAATTCCGTTTTTTCAAATGCTTCAAGCTGGCTTATGGCAGATTGAGTAAGCTTTTCAACATCTGCCTTAGCCTTATCTATTCCGAGTAAAGTTGCATATGTTGTTTTGTCGTTTTGAGCATCCGATCCGATTGGTTTGCCAAGCTCTTTTTCATCCCCGATAATGTCAAGTATATCATCTTGAATTTGAAAAGCTATTCCAAGCGAATACGCAAATTTTGAAGCGCAAGCCATTTGATTTTCGTTTGCACCGGCGCTTATACATCCCATAAGGCAAGCTGCGGAAATCAATGCACCTGTTTTCATTTTATATACATTGAGTAATTGCTTTACACTTGGGTTTTGCTTTTCATAAATAAGGTCGATTACCTGGCCACCAATCATTCCGCCTACACCTGAATTTTGAGCAAGTAAAAGCGAAGCGGAAACTTTTTTATCATCTGATAAATCTGACATAGCAATTATTTCAAAAGCGTGGGTTAATAGGGCATCTCCTGCCAAAAGTGCGGTATCCTCACCAAATGCTTTATGGCAGCTCGGCTTTCCCCTTCTTAAATCATCATTATCCATACAAGGTAAATCATCGTGTATTAAACTGTAAGTATGAATATATTCCATTGCGCAGGCAAGCGGCAACGCATCTTCCTTACTGCCGCCGCAGGCATTGGCAAATTCAAGCGCAAATACGGGGCGCAACCTTTTACCGCCGTTAATTAAGCTGTATTCCATTGCCTGAACAACACTTTCCTGCCCGTCTTTGCAATCAGGTAAAAATGACAGAAGATTATGTTCAACTTTTTTTATATCATTGGTGAGAATATTATTAAATTCCGTTTCAGTCATTATTATTCTCCTTTGTTAACAAAGTGATTTTTTGCTGTGCAGATTTAAGCTTATTACTGCAAACACTTGCAAGCTTTGTTCCCTTTTCAAAAAGCGAAATGCTTTCATCAAGTGACGCACTTCCGTTTTCAAGTTTTAAAACTATTTCTTCAAGTTGCTTAATAGCTTCTTCGTATTTTATATCATCACTCATCAGATACTACCTCTTTAACCACGCATTTTGTATATCCTTTTGATAATTTAACTTTTAATTCATCATCAATATTTATATCTTCAATGTCTCTTATTACTTTTTCATTTTTAGTTGTGATTGAATAACCTCTTGCAAGAACTTTCAGCGGACTTAAAGCATCTAATGACGATACTAAATTTGAAAATTTGCTGTTTTCTTTTTCTACTAAGTATGAAAATCCGTCTTTAAGCCTTGCATAAAGTACATCAACTTCATCAAATTTTTGACTGAAATATTCGCCGGGTTCAGCCATAAAGGAAGAAAGCATTAAATTGTCTAGTTTTTGATATTCTCTTTCTATCCTGTCATTAAGCAAAGCGGAAAGTCTTTTATTGGCATTGTCAAGAAAATCGATCAAAACATTTGAATCGGGTACAGCAAGTTCTGCCGCTGCACTCGGTGTTGGTGCTCTCAAATCCGAAACAAAATCGCAGATTGTATAGTCTGTTTCATGGCCTACGGCAGATATTACAGGTGTGTTGCAATCGAAAACTGCCCTTGCAACCTGTTCTGTGTTAAATGCCCACAAATCTTCAAGAGAGCCACCGCCTCTGCCGACTATGATTACATCAATGTCACCGCGTTCATCAAGAATTTTGATTGATTTAGCAATATCATTAGCCGCTTTGTCACCCTGCACTATTGTAGGAGAAATTACAAGTTCTGCAATCGGGTATCTTCTTTTGGTAATATTTTTTATATCTTCAATTGCCGCACCCACATCTGAAGTTGCAACACCGATTTTTTTGGGATATTTTGGAATGGTTTTTTTATAAATATCATCAAAAAGACCTTCTTTTGAAAGCTTTTCTTTCATCTGCTCAAAAGCTATTGTGAGCGAACCTATACCGTCTGGCTGCATATCGTCAACATAAAGTTGATATGCTCCGTCTTTATCATAAAGTGAAATTCTGCCCCTGCACAAAACTTTCATTCCGTCGCAAGGTTTAAATTTAAGCCTGCTTGCACTTGATGAAAACATAACTGCCTTAATTTGCGTATTTTCATCCTTAAGTGTGAAATAAATATGCCCCGAACGAAAATAATGCAGAAAATTACTTATTTCACCTACAATAAAAATGTTTTTTAAGTGAATATCTTCATCAAGTAAAGCTTTAATATAGGTATTAACTTGTGTTACCGTTAATGCGTTATTTATCATTATTATCTTTCAAATATGCGTATATTGCAATTCCCGATGCATTATCACAGCTAAATTCGGGTTTTGCAAAGTATGCGTTAAACTTGTTTGTTATATTATTCTTAATAAGCGTGTTTGACATTACACCGCCGGCAAATACAAGCGGTAAATCGCCGTATTTTTCAATCAAAAGTTCTGTCATTTTTTCAAGTGAATCAGAAATATAAGTTAAAACAAATTTTGAAACATCCTGCGGTAATTCACCGTTTTCAATCATCTTTTTAGCTTTGTTTTCAACACCGGAAAGCGAGCAGTTTAAACCTTTCATTGAAGGCTTGATTTTGTATTTCTTTTCGCTTTTCAGTGAAAGAGCATCAATTTCTTTTCCGCAAGGAAAAGTTAAGCCGAGTAAAACACCTGTTCTGTCAATAGCCTGTCCTGCTTTTAAATCCAAGCTTTCTGCTATAATTTCAGCTTTAATAATTTCGTCTTTATCAGGTTTTACCAATAAAGCTTCTGTAGTTCCGCCGCTTACATGAAAAGCTATAAATTCCTGATTTATTAAATCAAGTCTGTTTACAGAATACAATGCAGATAAAATATGGCCTACTTGGTGTGATGTTGTATAAAGCGGTGCATTTGTAAATTTTGAAACTGCATTTGCCACGCTGTTTCCGACTGTAAAACACGGCATATAACTGCCGTCAATATTTCGCGGGCGCGTGCTGACACCTACCGCTTTAAGTTTAAAAGAATCGTATTCAAGCTCGGCTAATATTTCAGGCATATTTACGGTGTGCTGAAAAACTGCGTCACTTTGCCTTAATCCTCGTTCACCGCTTTTTACCTTTAACAATTTTTTCGATTGAAATACATTTTCACCGTCAAACAGAGCAACCGATGTCGTATAGTTACTAGTATCAAACCCAAGATACATAAGATTTAACCTCTTGCAACCGCACCGAGAATACCGTTAATATACGATGCATCAGCACTTGATGCATATTTTTTAGCAAGCTCGACTGCTTCATTGATTGCTATACTGTCAGCTACATCTTCAACATTCTTCATTTCATAAAGTGCTACATAAAGAATAGCGACCGTTACTTTAGGAAGTCTTGTAACTTTCCAAGATTTTGAATATTTATTGATTATTTCGTTAAATTCATCTTTATTTGCTTTAACACCGGTAAAAATATCTTTTGCGTATTTGCTTACAGCTTCAACATTTTCGCTGTAAAGTTCAATTACTTCATCAATATCTTCGCCGCTTGAAAATAAACCCTCAAAAGTTAACAGGAATGCCTGCTCCCTCATTTCACTTCTTTTCATCTGATAATCTCCTATTTTATGCAAAATAAAATGCCGACAAATGTAAATAAATGTCGGCAGATTTTGTTACTCTTCAGTTTCACAAGGTTCAACAGAGCTTACAGGCTCATCAAAATCAATACCGGCTACAATAACATTAACCTTTGTTACAAGCTTGCCTGTCATATTTTGAACAGACTCCTTAACGGCACTTTGCACCTGTGTTGCAACGGTTTGAAATTTCTTTCCCGGGGCAATGTTAATATATATGCTGATTGAAAAGCTGTCATTTTCCTGCTTAATTCTGACAGGACTCATAACTTTAAGACTGCCCTGCTTAATTGTATTAACAACATCAACGGGTTTATTGCAGAATGATGATACACCGTCAACATCCTTGGCTGCATTAACTGCTATTGATGATAAAACCTCATCTGATATAACAAGCTCACCCATAGAGCTTTTTGATATTATTTCCATAATTAAGCCTCCTTAATTTTGAACCATTATAACACAAACTGAATAAATATACAAGATTATATTATAAAATAATTGTTAATTCAGTTTGACTGAATAATGGTAACATCCTCATAGCTGCAACCAAGCTGTGAAACAGTAATTTCCTTAATTTGCAGAATGATTTGGTCCGTTAAGTCTTTTGAATCAACAATTACATTTACTTTGGTTGCATCTTCGTTAATTACTGCAAGGCAATTATTTACGCCTTTTGCTTTAACGAGTGTTTCAATTTTATTTTCTGTTGATATTATGTCCGAAATTGACGCAATTTTATCAGCGGCGGCAATATGTGCCTTATCGGTTTCTTTTGTTGAATCAACTATTTTTTGCAATTTTTCAAGGCTTTCATCCCTTGCTGTCTGTCTTTCAACTCTTGCAGAAGAAAAATATGCATTTTCTTTAGCGACCTGCGTGGTAGCGTCTACATATGTAGCTTCACCTAAAATTTTATCTCTGTCACTTGAAACAGCATTGATTTTAGCTGAAATATCACTATTTTCCCAATACCAATTGCCCGCAACGCCTACACCGAGAAGAAGCAAAAAGCAGCAAGCCGCAATACGCGTGTTTCTTGTTTTTCTTTTTTTAATTTGCTCTTCGGTAAGAATAGGCTTTTCTTTCTTCTTTTTTTCTTTATTTTTTTGCTTATTTTCTTTTTTCAAAATAATCACCCTTTAATTTTTTATTTTAGAAACAGAAACTCTGTTTGTTGATATATCAAAAAGAGAAGTTACTGTGTTAATTATTGCTTCTCTGACCTGAGTATTATCCCCTCCCGTACACACAATGCTTACACCCTGAACAGTTGGGTATTTTTCTTTTATCAAAAGAGCTTTTTCGCCGTTTTGTGAATCATATAATACATATTGGTCGCTGTTGCTTTGCGAGGTGTCGTCGCTTTTAGCTTCGCTGTCCTTTGCATATATGTTTTCACCGGTATATTCAAATGTAATCATTACTTCACATTCGCCCACTCCGTCTATTGAAGAAATTATGTTTGTAAGCTTTTTTTCGGTTTCTTCACTGTATGATGAATAATCAAAAGAATCGTTTTCTACAATATCAGATTTGCTGTCTTTTGGCTGAAACATTGATGAAAAAGCTATTAAAATTATTGCGATAAGCCCCATTGCAACAATTATTTTTATCTTTTTTGAGTCTGATTTAACTATAAATGATAGCGCGTCCTTTATTTTATTCTCCAATGTAATACACCTTCGCATTTATTCCTAATTTTTCAAATAAAAAATCCTTAACCTCTTTTGAATCATAATCATCTAATATGTAAATATCAGCCGATTGAATATAAAGTTCATCATCTTTTAATTTTACAATCACTTTTACTTTTGAATTTTTATAATCGGCATCTGCAAGCGCTTTTTCTATATTAGATTTGATTAAATCCGAATATGTTTCCTCTTTTGAATCAATTTCAACATTGCTGATTGATTCATATTCATCAATATCAAAATTAAAACCGTTTGCCTTAAAAGGCAAAATGAAGGAAATCATTATAAATACTGTGATTACTATTTTGCCGACTTTTCCTTGCGAGCCTTTTGGCAAAAGCAAAGAGAACATAACTGAAAATATCAGCGTGATACATACCGTATAAGTCCATTCGTTTATAAATTTCATACATTCACCGTCTTTGACGCAACTAAAATTCCCAATGAAATAATTGTAGTAACCATAGATAATATCAGCAATACATTTATAATTAACAGCACGCTTAAAAAAGCGTCAAACACAGTTGCAGATTCACTGTCAAAAAATACTTTTGAGCAAATATTTGCCACTGAAATTGATAACCGCCATAAAGTTATATTTACAATCGCCGGTAAAAAAACAGCTACAATTGCAATTATTCCTACAATTCCCACGCTTGTTTTAATTAAACTTGAATAGCTTTGAATTGATAAAAGACCTTCGCTTATTGAACTGCCGATAATAGGTACAATTGAATTTATTGCAAATCTTACTGACCTTAATCCGAGAGCATCTGCCCTTGATGCAACAGCAGTTTTCAGCGATAAATATGATACGAAAATTGCGGAAAGAGCTGATATTGACTTTGTAATCAAATTTTTAAGAGCCGATACAATACTGCCCATATTCAAATCCCGCCGTATTGAAGAACAAACAGATATGCCCATAAAGCAGTTTACAACCGGTAAAAATACATTTGCTGATATGAAGTTGAGTGCCTGAGAAAGAAGCAATAAACTTCCGTTAACGGAAAACGAAGTCATTGCACCGCCGCTTGTGGCACAAATTACGCAAAAAACGGGAAAGAACGCATATGTAAAATTTGAACATATTTTAATTGAAGAGCAAGCAAATTTAACCGAATCGTAAATTTGGCTGAGTAAAAATATCGCAATTACAAGGTTAGATACGGTTGCGTACAGTTCGGAAATGCTGTCGCCTGAAAGCCGCATATCAAATGATTTCACAATTGAAGAAAGAATCACAAAGCAAACTAAAATAAGGCAGCATTTTATAGGCGTTTGAGCTTTATTTGAAAATAATGATATGATGTATTTTAAAACTTGGTTGAAAGATATATTACTTATATTTTCATAATTAAAATCATCTATACCAAGATCTTTTAGCAGATTTGATGCATCGTCATCAAGCAGTTCAAATGAGGATAAGTCATAATCGTTCAATTTTGATTTATAATCAATTTCGTTATCCGCGAGGCAAGTATTTGGCATAAGTAAAATTATAATTATTGATAACACAGATATGATTTTAATTGTTCTTTTCATTTAAGCATCCCTGTCATAATATTGATAATAGCTGTAAAAAGCGGAAGTGATGTTATAAGTATGATTATTTTTGCTGAAAGTTCAGTTTGATTTGCAAGGGTGTTTTCCCCGTTATCTCTGCACAAATCTGATAAAAGCTGCGCCAGCATTGAAATACCTAATATTTTAAGCATTATTTTAATGTACGGTGATATAACTGAAACACTGTCTGTCAGCGAAACCACTTTATCTATTATGCTTTTCAAATCATTAGCAATTATTGAAAAAATTATTACTGCACACACAAGATTTACAAATAAAGTAAATTCGCGAGAATAATTTTTCAGCACAATATTTATTATCAGTGCAGTTAATACAATTCCTATAATCTTTATCATAAGTCAAACAACGATTTCACAGTGGAAAACAAATTACTTATTTGCGGAATAATCATCATTAAAACTACTATTACACCGGCCAATGTAGTCAGCATTGCCTGTTCTTCCCTGCCGCTTCTTATTAAAACCATATTCAAAACAGCAATAATAATTCCGATTGCCGCTATTTTAAAGATAAATTCAATATCCATTTTATCCTCCTATATCAGCAAAATTGATATAAGCGCACCAAAGCTGAAGCCTGCGGCATAAATTAATTTATAATGAGTAGAATAAAACTGCTGATAGTCTTTTTTTATTAGTCTGAAAGAGTCGCAAAACTCGGTTGATTTATCAATCTGCGTTTGAGCATCATATTTTCCTATTGAATTGATATATTCTGTTATTTTTTCATTTTCAACTTTGTTTAAAGGTGAAGTTGAATTTATATCAAAAATATCAATATCTTTTAATTTTTCGCTATTTTTTAAATATGAAAAAATCATATCCGTATCAGGCATTACAGATTTCATAAATATTGATACCTGTGAAGCCAAATATATCATTTTATCGCAATAAATAATCTTATATTTTTCGTATTTACATATTTGAATTGATATAAGGATAGATGTTGCCATTAAGATTAAAATTCCGATTGCCTTCAATTTCTTCCTCCGTTAATTCAATAACATCGTAGCCTTTGTTAACTCCTTTTAAAAAAACTATATATGAAAATTCACCTGTCATAATCAGTTCTTTTAATATTTTGTTTCTTACAATATCTTCAACAGATTTCAAGTGAACCGATAAAATAAATGACGCTCCGCTTGAAAAGCCGAATTTTATAGCATTAACTTCCGGCAAGTTACCTATTTCATCGCATACAATTATTTCGGGAGAAAGTGTTCTGACTGCCATTTCAATGCCTTTTGCTTTTTCATAGCCTGAAATTACATCGCTGTTAATTCCCACATCAAAACCGGAACTCAATTCTTTTCTTTCATCAATAACACTTACTTTTCTGTATTTGCCTGCATACCCGCTTGACAGCAAGCGTGTCATATCCCTTAAAATCGTAGTTTTTCCGCTTGACGGCGGCCCTGCAATAATAATGCTTGGACTTGATTTTAAATAAAGTGTGTTTAATATATTTCTTGAACAGTCAATGATGTTATGTGATATTCTTATATTTAAGCTTTCAATATTTTTCACGCTTGTAAGTGCCGAATCTTTATATACGGCTTCACCGGCAATTCCGACTCTTGAACCGTAGTTATCGGTCACATACCCGTTAATCATTGTGTTAATATGCGTGTGATATGAATTGTTACATATATTATCAAGAATAAATTTGAATTCATCACCACTTAAATATCTGACCGAATCGGTATAATGATTGATAAGCTTGTCATATTTACTGATAAAATAAGGCTTATCTAATATGTAGATAATAATCGGCTTGTTAATTCTAAGTCGTATTTCCGTAATGTTTGATAAAAGTACATTGTCAAATACCATAAAACAGCTTTTCAATTCATTAGGTAACTGCCCGATTATTGAATAAATATTGTCCATATAATCACCTCGCTTAATAGTATGCAAAAATTTAAAAAGATATAACAAAAATTCTGTTGAACTGAAAAAACAATTGTGTTAATATATGTATATAATATCTAAATATACGGAGTGCAATAATGGAAAGTATTTCAGCAAACATCCCAAAAACAAATAAATTTATTAACGGCGAAACAGTGAGTTATACCCTTATGGCAACAGTTTCGCTTTTTATTCTGTTTTCAATTAAACAAATTTTGAAAGTATTTATCGGTATTGGCGTTACACCAAGTTGTATCATTGCTTTCTTAATTGCAAGTATTGTTTCATTTATTATTGAAAGAAAATATGTTTTCGGCAAAAAGATTTTATCGTCAAACATTAAGCAAATCATATTTTTTGTTATAAGAATTGCTGTAAATTTCGGATTTTATAAGCTTGCGGAATTCGGATTTTTCAATATGCTTGATATGCCGATTTCTTTTGCTTGGTTTATTGCAATAGTAACTTCCTTTTTATTTAATTATGTGTATGACAGAACTCTTATTTTTGACTGCGGATATGACGCCGTAAGCGTAAAGCAATCAAAAACTTATAAAATTTTCTATAAAAATAGATATGTATTTTTAACCACTGTTTTGGCAACAGCTTGCATTGCAGTCATTTATGTAATATTTTCTGTTTTTCCTTTTGGCAGTATAACAGTTATGCGAATGGACCTTTATCACCAATACGGTCCGCTTTTTGCAGAATTATATGACAGAATTGTTGAACATAAAAGTCTGCTTTATTCATGGATTACAGGTGGCGGCTCAAGCTTTTTGGGTAATTACCTAAACTATTTATCAAGTCCGCTTTCATTTTTAATCTTTTTGTTTGATAAAGAAGATATTTCATATGCTATTACTTTTATTGTGGCATTTAAATGTATATTGAGTGCTACAAGCTTTAGCTATTATCTCAAAAAAAGCTTTAATAAGGATAATTATTTTTTAAGCGCATTTGGCATTTTATATGCGTTTAGTGCCTATTTTCTTGCATACTACTGGAATGTTATGTGGCTTGACGCAATGATTATGCTGCCGCTTATCGCACTCGGAATCGAAAAAATATTTAAAACCGGTGATATAAAGCTTTATACAGTTTCACTTGTAATTTTGTTCTTCGCAAATTATTATATGGGATATATGTGCTGTATTTTTGCTGTTTTATACTTTTTCGTATGTTTTATCAACACATACAGCAATGACGGAAAGCTTAATGAAAACGCTGTTTATGAAAAGAAGTATTCCACAAAAGCTTTAATGAATAATGTTTTCATTAACAGAGGAGTTAAATTTGCATTTGCAAGCATTATTGCAGCTTTAATTTGTGCAATTACGCTTGTGCCTGTATTTATGATTCTTAAAAACAGTTCTGCAACATCAGGTACATTCCCGCAAACATTTAAAAGTTATTTTGATTTACTTGATTTAATCACATCGCATTTTGCTCTTCTTGAAACCACAATCAGAAGCAGCGGCGACAATGTATTGCCTAATATTTACACCGGTATTCTTACTTTTATTTTATTACCGCTTTTCCTTGTAAATAACAAAATTAAGCTTAAAGAAAAAGCAACTTATGTTGTTTTAATAATCTTCTTTGTATTTTGCTTTAATAATAACTGCGCCGAATATATTTGGCACGCTTTTCATTTTCCTAATGATTTACCGTACAGATATTCATATATGTATTCATTCATCATTGCTGTAATGGGATATAAAACAATTCTTAATTTTAAAGGTATCAAAGTTAAGGATATAGCATATACCGG
>ERZ1106941.1971-NODE-1971-length-17362-cov-4.618883_pt1 | contig 17362 bp, 13 predicted proteins | sample MGYA00403670_ERZ1106941 | MGnify/ENA primary metagenome ERZ1106941 (study PRJEB35170, sample SAMEA104062400) | human gut metagenome | biome: human gut; feature: human-associated habitat; material: faeces | place: Denmark | collected 2012-06-04 ...
TCGAACAATCGCAGGAAGCAAAGAATGAAGGTGGCAAAACTTCATGAAAAGGTTTGCAATCAGCGAAAAGACTTTCTGCATAAGCAGTCAAGGCAGATAGCCAATGCTTATGATTGTGTATGTGTGGAAGATCTGGATATGAAAGCAATGTCACAGTCACTGAAATTTGGAAAATCTGTTTCAGATAATGGATGGGGAATGTTTACAACCTTTTTGAAGTACAAACTTAAGGAACAGGGGAAAAAGCTTGTAAAAGTAGACAGATTTTTTGCGAGCAGCCAGATCTGTTCAGCTTGTGGTTACAAGAATATGAAAACGAAAGATCTTGCTCTCAGGCAGTGGGATTGTCCTCAGTGTGGAACCCATCATGACAGAGATATCAATGCAGCGATCAATATTAGAAACGAGGGAATGCGACTGGTAATGGCATAACTGTAATTCAACATAATCATATAACCGTGGGACACACGGGGTTAGCTCGCTGATGCTTAGCATACTGGTGCTATCGAACGAGAACCAAACCTGCCGAGGTTAGGGAAGCTCCAACCTCTATAGGTGGGAGAGGATGTCACATAAATTAGTAAAAATGGTTGATACTCCTAAATGATATCAAATTGGTATAAAATTGGTAACAAAATGGTAGTAAATTGGTATAGAAATGTTAGTGTAATCTTAAACTTAGTATGCTATAATATGAACAGTGAGAAAAAGGGTTCTCACTAATCTTTTTCCTGATTTGGAAAGAGGTTTTTATTAGAAAATTGAATATAGGGGCAGATTATGTCCATTTACGATAGAGATATTCAGAGAAATATCTCTATTTTTTTTGGATTAATTTTGTTCTAACATCAGTTTTCATTTTTATAGCATCCAACTCTAAAGATGATTTATCTGTGGAAGATAGGGTAGGTGATATAAAAATTTGTAACTTTATAATCTATTCATTTTTCATGAGGGAGGATAGTACAATGCGAAAGATTACAAGAAGTAAACATCCAGAAAAGCGTAGAAATACAAAATGGAATGCATCCGGGTCAACTCTTGCAATGAATCGTCAGGTTGTAGATACAGAAACAGTTGTTTATGCAATGATGTGTGCAATGATTGCAAGCTTGATTTTATCATCCATTTTACCAATGGTTTGTAATGCGGCCGGTGACTTTAATTCACTTGCAACGTCATTATCTACGATTGCATCAGACTTCTATAGCAGTTTCGTTGCGAAAGCTATTAAATGGGGAGCTGGTCTTGCACTTGCTATTGCATTTGCATTACGTATCGGTGCACCTGGAAGTGAATTAGAACGTAGACTGCATGGATGGCCAATGAAAATCATTTTTGCTGTATTTGGAGTTGCAGTTGCCCCATCTGTGATCGAGATCATAAGTGAACAGTTATCTACTGCTGGCTTTTTCTCATTTACATTTAGCTAGAAAATATAAATAAGTTAACAAAATTCTTATCTTCCAAGGATTTTGAATACGCACGGAAGGGATCTTCTCTTCCGTGTTTTTTATTTATGAGAGAGTTAGAAAATACGATAGCTCTAAAAAAGACATTTATTTAAGAAAGGAGGAGCTGTCAGGCAGAGTTTTTTAATGCTGTCCGTATTTTGGCAGCGAAGAACAATTGGATTGGATTTTAAACGGAATATTTAAAACATTTATTGGATGGATTACAAGTGTACTTGATATTTACTTTTCAGCAATTTTGGGTGCATTAGGTGTTAATTTAAGTGTGTTTGAAAGTGTGTTTCCTTTAGTAAAAAAATTGAGCATTGGAATCATGGCAATTGCATTAGGGGTTGCATTTTATATTTTTATCTTTCAAATTTCAAAAAATCTTAATCCATCATCAATTGATGAAGCAGAATCGCCATTGAGTTTGTTAGCATCTTTTGCGACTGCTATCTTTTCAGTATTGGCATACAAACCGTTATTAAATATTTTACTGTCATTTACTACAAGTTCTTTAACAGTTTTGCAATCAAGTAAACTTACAAAAATTCTAAAAAAAGGATTAGCATCTGACATGTTTGATTCATTTTATGATGCATTAGTAAAGACAAGTAGTAGTAAAAGCATCGTCGGAAAGGCTATAGATTCTGTAAAGAATACGGTTGGAAGTGTTGTCGGTACGCATATGCCAGAACGAATAGCTGCAATTATTTTAGTTGCATATATTTATTCTAAATTATATAAAATGACAAAAATTATGCTTCGAACATATGTTGGAGTTGGTATCTTGACCTACTTAGCACCGTTACCATTAGCATGTTTAAGTTCTCGTGCAACAAAAGGTGTTACAAAAGGATTTTTACAAATTTATATAGAACATCTGCTTAGCATCATTTTAAACTGTTGGTTTTTGCGAATTGTTTTAGATGGATTTGGTGCAATTAATTTTGATAGTCTATCAAAAATGCAATCAAGTATGTCAGGAATTCAAAAGATTATATCTGATATTATGACATCGCCAGTAGAAAAGAAATTTACAACTTTCGCTGTGATTGTTGTATGGAGTATGATGATTGGAGCATTTATTGATTACGCAGTTAATATTAATATCTACATCGAACGTATGACTGGTGTTGGTGGATTGTCTATAGTTCCAAATGGTCAATCTATTAATCCATTTAAAGATAATGTAGTGACAAAAGCTGCAACTGGAGCTGCAGCTGCAGTTGGTGGCTTAGCAGGATCAATTGCAGGCACACCTTTGAAATCTATGAAAAATATGGCTGGAAAAGCTTGGGAAGAAAAACTAAAAAGTGGAGTTCAGTCAGCGAAAGAAGGAAATGGATTTTTTGGATTTGGTGGATCAGGCATAAATCCTACGAATCCATCCCCTGGTCCAAATGATGGAAATCCGAATAATGGAAATCCTAACAATGGATCTGGTGGAGCTGCGATGGGTGGCTCTAAACCATTAAAACAAAATGCTATTGATGGGAAAAAATCAATGGAACCATTTTCGCCAGCTGCGGAAAATACCAAACAGGCAGGAATGTATTCATTACTACATAAACCATTGTCTGGAAAAAATGCTAAAAAGCAAATGGCAGCTGCAATGAAAGATAAAAATGGATTTATGGACCCATATGGTGAAGGTAAAGAATACCTTGACAAATTAAAGAATGGTAAGAGCAAAGAAGATCAGAATAAACTTGATAACTCCTTAGTATTTGATGCCGGAAAAGATGGTATGCAGATCATGTCAGATATAGAATCTGACGGAAAAGGAAAAATTACAGCTACAATGAATGGAGAAAATATTGAATTATTTAATGATGATGCTCAGGGATCAGTAACAGAATCAGGAAATTTTGATGCCAGTGTAGATATTGGTGGACAAACTATGAGTTACGATTCTAGCAAGTGCCCAACCTTCCATAAGATGATGGGTGGAATTACTTTTGATGAGTCAGAAATTATATCAAGTGAAGCATCCAATAGTGGATCAATGGGTACAGTTGGCAATAGCACATCATCAGGAACATATACATCTTCTGAAACAGTATTTGGAGGTGCATCAAATGATGTATTAGGTAATGAATCAGTTGGAGGGTTTGGTAGTGGTTCAAATCATGCACATAGCAAATCATCCATAGATGATATTAATTCTCGTATTTATAATCCAGGTAGCAGTCAAACATATGATGATTTCACTGTAGGTAATAATAATGCTTCATCTTCTGGTGGACCATTAGAATCATCAAAATCTGGACCAAAGCCTTCTTCTGATGATAAAGATGTAAATACTGATCAAAGTGACATTGAATTTTAACAAAGGAGGCTGATTATGGCGGAGAAAACGGAAAAGGTTGGAAATGCGAAAGCAGCTGTCCAAGCAGCAAAAATTATACAGGGTGCAGCAACAGCTGGTTTACCAGGTGCGGCAATTGCGACTATTTCTGATCCAAAAGCAAGTTTTGCGTTAGTTAAGAAAATTTTAATTGCTGTAACGGTAATTATTATGCTTCCTACCATAATTATCAGTTCAATTCCTTCTTCTATTATTAATCTAATTTCAATTGATCAAACACAAGATTCGTCTTCATCTCAAGTATTTAAATCAAAATATGATGAATTTCTGACAGGGTTTCAAGAAGCCCTGTCAGATGATTTAAGTGAAGATATAGAGTGTAGAGAATTTAAAGCAAATGTCTGTGTATTAATATCTTATTATTCCATTTGGAAAGATAAAAAAATCATACCTATTTCAAGCAGTAAATTGGTATCCGATTTTAAAAAGAGAATAAAAAAATCAGATCTTTTGCAGATTAATAAAAAGAAGAAAACCGCAACATATCGTGGTGATGATGCGTTTGCTAGGTATTTAAAGTTGTCAGATGACGAAATCGAACTTGGAAAAGCTCAAGGCTCTGTGTTAGCTTCCATTATTGATTTGAAAAATAATGGAGAAATTACAATAGACTTATCATCTGTTTTAGATGAAGATGGCGGAGAATATTTAGGGGTATCAGGAGCTGGAAAAACATACAAGCTCAGTAAATCAAATTATGAGCTATTATGTAAAATCGTTGCTCAAGAGTGTTCAGAAAATTATGATGGATCATTGGCAGTTATAAGCCATATGTGTAATCTTGCCGAATACGGTAGTTATCGTGGAAAAGGGCTTATGGGTACAGCAAAAAGCGGATGGTATTCAGCATATACAAGTGGAGCATATAAGAAAAGACATCCTGCTGCGTTTGTAAAACGTGCAGTTAAAGATGCAATCAACGGAAAAAGAAATCTTCCACCGTATGTTCTTGAATTCTGGACGGCCGGATACAAATCAAAAAACTGGAATTACTCAAGTGGCGAACGATATTATAAAAGAATAGGCGACAATGATTATTATTATAATATCAAGGATAAGAAACGTCTAAAAAAACAAACCAAAGCTTATGAAGCTGCCTTATCTGGTGGTGGATACAGTGGTGCTGTTGTTTATTATAATCAAGGAGATTCACCTTGGGGAAAACATAGATTCAGAGGACCATATGGAACTAATAAGATAAAACCAGCAGGATGTGGCCCAACGTCAATGGCTATATGTATTTCAACTATTACAGGGAAAAAAGTAACACCAATCCAAACTTGCGATTGGGCAGCAAAGCAAGGACATTATCATCAAGGTGCCGGATGGGATCATTCAACACCAGCAGCCATTGCAAAACATTGGAACTTAAAATGTCAAGGTTTAGGATATAATAAAAGCAATTTAAAGAAAGCTTTGAAACAAGGAAAGATGATTGTAGCTATTATGGCTCCTGGTCACTTCACCAAAGGTGGACATTACATTGTTTTATATGGTCTATCCAAAGACGGAAAGAAATTACAAGTTGCAGATTGTGGAGGACGAGCTAGAAATGGATGGTGGAATGTAGATACAGTATTTAATGAAGCCAGAAGCAATGCTGGTGCAAATGGTCCATTTTGGGCAATAAGTAAATAATAAATTACTCATTAAGAGAAGATACGACATTGTATCTTCTCTTTTTTAATGGAGGTTTTTATGAAACGAAATAAAAAGGTATTTAGTTTAGTTCTGTTATTAATGCTGTTAGTGGTAAGCGTTAGCGGGTGTAAAACCAAAAAACATAAGAAACCATCGACAGTAACAACAACGGAAAATAAGACAGGATTTGTATCAGATGAGAATAGTGATGATCCTGTTGATAATGAGATGCGTGACGATGAAGGAAATGTTTATGAACTTGATATTCAGAAATAAAACGGGAGGAAAAAAATGACAGAAGATAATAGAGATCAGTATGGTAGAAAAGATGAAAAGCTAAAAATTTATCGAATTCCACTGAATTTTAAAATTGATGCGTCTGTTTTAGGATTTACAATTGAGTGGAAACGCCTTTTTGAATCATTGGCAGTCGGAGCAATCTGTTTTCTAACAGCATTAATGATAGGCGGCATGTTTTCGCTTGATGCGAAAGTTATGCTTGGTATAGAGGCATTAGGTTTTATCGGTGGAACAGCAGCTTCTATGGTTGGTATCAATGGAGTATCCTTATTAGATTACCTATTAAGAATCTTCCATTTCATGAAAGAACGGAAGGTATATGGTCCTCCTGATGAAGCATATCGGGAACGATATGAATTGGAATTAGATAAAGAAAGAGTTAAAAATCAAAAAAATATTAATACAAAATTCGATGATGCAAATAGTAAAAGCAGCAAGAAAAAAAGAGGTGGTAAAAAAGAAAAAGTTGATAAAAAGGCTTTAAAAATGGAAAAGAAGAGAAAAGCCTATGAGAAAAAGATTAAAGAACAGATGATTCGTCAGGGTGAAGACCCAGTAAAAGTTGCTTCATTATATATAGAGCTTCCTAAAAATGATAAAAACAAAGAAAAACAACAACCGGATAGTTCTGAAAAGAAAGATTATCCGATTTATCGATTAGGAAGAAATATTAAAAAATCAATACAGACTCAGATGTCAAGATATCTCGGAAGTAGCAAAAATATTAGAGATCAAAAAATTATTGACGGATATGAAATTCCGACACCATTCACGACGGCAGTAGATATGATTCCAATCAAAAGTATCTCAAATGGAGTTATCATTACCAAAAATAATGACTTTGTAAAGATAATAGAAATCAATCCTGTGCGTTACGATTTAAAAACAAATCGTGAGAAAAACAAGATCATAGAAAATTTTGCCAAATATCTTAAAGTTGCACCTAAATCAATGCAGATTAAGTCGATTAGTGTGAATGCTGATCTTTCTGGAATTATTAAAGATTCAGAAGAAATTATCAGTATGGAAGATAATGAAAAATGTCGTGTTTTACAACAGGATGAAATTGAATATTTAAAACAGGTAAAATCACATTCTGTAACAAGACGCTATTACATCATCTATAAAGTCGAAAATGTAGCTAATACAGTAGATGAATCCATAAAAGCAATTAATGTCTTAAATGGTTACTATATGACAGCTCAGCACTATTTGTCCAATTGTGGGCTTAGTATTAATGAATATTCAAAAAACCATTCAGAGAACATGCTGTATAACTTGTATACTATGTTGCACAAAAATAGTCCTGTATCTTGTTATGATTATAAGATGCAGACCAGTGCCAGGTATCTGCAGGGAATTCCTGAACCAAAGGTATTAAGAAATGTTCCAATTGCAGATTTCTTTTCACCTGTGACTGTAAATGTTTCAAAACATAAATATGTAAAATTAGATGATACATATAAGGCATATTTTTATTTGTCTGGAGAAGAAGGATATCGAGAATCTGTATATGGAGACTGGATCACGAATCTGACCAATTATGATGATACGATAGATGTTGATATCTTCGTTCGTAGAGAAAATAAAGGTATTGTAAAACAACAGTTAGGTTTTGCATTGCGTAATAATAAGAGTTCTATTGAACATTTAAAAGATACTGATGTCAGCTATGATAAACGTGTTGGTCGATTAATGTCTACATATTATATTAAACAGCAGTTAGATGGCGAAGATTTTTATTATATGAGTATTCTAGTTACTTTATCCGCTAAAAGTGAAGAAGCATTAATGTTGAAGATCAAAGCATTTAAAGATGAAATGAAGTCAAAGGAAATGCAAGTATATGGATGTGAATTTATCGAAGATACTGCATTTTTAAATACGCTTCCATTAAATACACTTGATCCTAAATGGATTGAGCCAAACGCAAAAAGAAATGTTTTAACTATGGGATTATCAGCATGTTTTCCGTTCTTTTCTAATGAAATATCTGATGCAAAAGGAATTTATATTGGACTAAATAAGGAAGATGGCAGCACAATTCTTTTAGATCTGTTTAACAGATCATTATATAACAATGCAAATGTATGTGTATTGGGTGGATCTGGTTCCGGTAAAACATATCTGATTCAGTTGATAGCCATGAGATATCGAAAGAAACGAATGCCAACTTATGTTATTGCTCCATTAAAAGGGTTTGAATGGAAAAGAGCATGTCTTGAATTAGGTGGTACATTCATAGAGCTGTCAGAAACAAGTTCTAACCACATTAATATCATGGATGTAAGAGTTAGAGATACGAGTGCAGATGCAATGATCGATAGTGTAACCGAAAATAAATCAGCTATGTTAGCAAAGATTTCTGTATTAAAAACATTCTTTTCCTTGCTTACAAGCAATCTATCTCCAGCAGAACAGGATGATCTTGAGGGGGAATTAGATATTGCATTAACTAAGGTGTATAGAAAATATGGAATCACAGAAGATAATGACTCTTTGTTCGATGAAAATGGAAATTATAAAGAAATGCCAATCCTTGGTGATGTATATGAAGAATGTCAGAAGGATGATTATGAATGTATGAGTCCATTGTTAAAACAGCTGAAAAAGTTTGTCTATGGTACTTATAAAGGATTTAATAATCGTACCAATGTTAATCTGGACAATCTGTATATCGTGTTTGATGTTTCCACGATCGGAGCTAAAAATTTACTGCCAATAGTTATGTTCATTGCAACGGATTTTGTGTGGAGTAAAGTTAAGGAGGATCGTACACAGGATAAAATCGTACTGCTTGACGAAGTTTGGAAGTTAATTAATACAAATGATACAGTAGCAGAATATGTTTTGGAACTCTATAAAACTATTCGTGGTTATGGTGGTGGTGTTGTTTGTGCTACACAGGATTTAACTGACTTTACAGCATTGAAAAATGGTATGTATGGAAATCGTATCTTATCCAACTCCAGTGCTAAGATTATTATGAAAATTCAGTCTGAAAATTTAAATGAGATTCGAAGAGTATTCTCTTTAACAGAAGATGAATTTGACAGTATTCTAGCTATGAAAAAAGGACAAGGTATCTTAATATCCAATCAGGATAATGTCATGATTAATGTTATGGCGAGTGAAAAAGAAGATCGCCTAATCACTACAGATGCAAGCAAACTAAGAGAGTATTATGGAGATTCCAAGCAGATAGAAAGAGAACAACAACGTAGAATTGCAGGATAAAAGAAAGGAATGTGATATTTATGATGAAACAGAGAGATTTTAAAATATCTCCTAGCCGTGGATTAAAAATACAGGAGACGATCAGCAATGAGCTGATTGGACGTTACAGACAGTTGTTAATGTCTCAATTATACAGCTGGTTTGATGAAGGGGATGGAAATGTTGTATATAGGGCGGTAACGAAGTTGCTAAAAAAAGGAGTATTTACAATTGTCCCAGATCCTAAAGATCAAGGAAGAGAACTGATCAAGGCAGCGTTTTATAGTCAGGTATTAGATAAAGAAATGCTTGCAGCATTTTGGGCGTTAATTTTTCTACGGAATATAAAGGCAAATGATGATGTTGCCTTAGTAACACATTATCCGGATAAAGGTGATACCTGTGCAAAAATCAGTGCCTTCTTTGAAGATTCTGATGTGGAAACACAGATTCTATATTGTAAACAGGGATTTGAGAATCGAGATTATGCGGCAATTCAGTTTAATGAACCGGATGAAGAAGAGTATCTTCCAGATCGGTTTGTGATTATCGAAAATGAAGAACAGATTCCTCATATTCGCTTTTCGAATATTGTTGCGTATTTGATGGTAGAAGAAGATGGAACTGTTTCTGTAATTAGATGCAGAAAATGAAGAATAATACAAAACATTATAAATATCACAAATTACTAATATTGTGCATGATGTGAAAATGCAAAAATATATGTAAAGTGTGTGATTTGTGTAAAATACACACATAAAACATTATAAATGTATAAAATGTAGGTTTTATATCTTACAGATATTACATATCATGCACATTCTAGTATTTATTGCGATATTTGTGTGCTATTTATAGATAAAGAAATATATAAAAGGAGTAAGGCCATGAAAGTAAATGTTAAAGAAGTTGATATTTTTAAAAAAATGGGGAATGATGAAGGGGATAGAGAGGGAAGATCACAACAAATGACACATCAGGCAAATCTAATTCTTCAAAAAGCGAATGATGAAAAGAGGGATTATTTGGTTCGAGCTTTAACAAAAAGTGTTGAAACAAATACTAAAATAAGAGGATTACTACAGACTTCCCTTAGTGAAACTGATCTTTCTTATTCTATTCAGATGGAAGATGCTTATACAATGGCTGTTCAAATGGTAAATGATCTAAGAAGAGTTATTCAAATTGGGGACGGTATTATCGTCAAAAATGGCGAAGCTAAGCGTTATGGACGTATAATTGAACCACTTGATGTTCCAGTTGAAATTCATTATATAAATGGTCTTTTCAAGATCCAGATTCCAACCCTTCCATCCAGAGGAATTAAGAAAGATTCTGACTTAAAAGCAATCGAGGATGCTGTACATAATGCTATTGAAAGGTTCTTTGAACATAATGTTGAAATAGCGGCCCAAGCACGTAAATTTGCTGGTAAAAAGTATGTAGTTCATGAGCAATATGTACTGCCAGTAAGTGAAACAATTGATATTGACAGGATCGATTTTTCTAATATTATTGATATGTTATCTATAGAATTTTGCTATGGATATGATGATTCAGATTATCTACGAAAGCATGTTCAGACAGTAAAAAATTGGGGAACCAGAAGTTATGCGAACCTGTATATTGTCCTAGAAGATGAATATAAAGAAAAGCTTGAATGGATTGAAAGGGATCTGTAAAAGGGGGTACTTTTTGTAATTAAAGTGCATGATCATAATAAGAAAAAGAGGGTACTTTTCTGCTGTAAAAGGGGGTACTTTTCTGTCCTTAAACGGGGTACTTTTTGTACAAAAACCGAAAAGCAGAAAAGTACCCCCTTTTAGTGCAAAAAAAATAATTAAAAATCCAGTAAAAATGCGGGTTTCAAGACTTTTAATATGCCGCCAAAGAATCGAAATACAGCCCTTACAGGTTCATAGCCTTTACATCATTAATCAACATAAGGAAAAGAGGGCGAAAGGCATGGGTTGAGAATAAAACGAAAACGGCAGCAAGAAAAATGGAAAATGGGGATGATAAGCAGGAAGGAAGGCGTGATAAATGACTGATACAGAAAAGAGAACAAGGAGAAAAAGAACGATGTCAATGATCGGGACAAAGGGGTATTTTCTCAAGATCATTGCAATGTCAGGGGCGATTGATCTGGAAGGGATCAGGATATTTTACCAGACTCATAATGGAAGAAGAGTTAAGGATAAGAACATGAAAATATTAAGGGAGAATGGATATATACAGAAGGCTGTCTTTAGAAGAAAAAGCTATTATCATCTCACTCAAAAAGGAAAAGATATTGTACTGGCAGGAGAGGTCAAGAATACCTTGGACTGCTCGGAATATCTGACAGGAAATGTTGTCACAAACATAATGCCGTTATCATACAAAGACAATAAAGATAAAGTGCAGCGATGTATTTACCAGGGGCGGATATTAGCCGAGATGTATCAAGGAAGGATACCGATATTCTGGACGGATAAAGAAGATATCTTTAAAAATGAGAAGAAAGTAAGATATGTTTTGGAGCAGAGGATGGAAGAGGCCGGCAGTAAGAAAGATACTTTGATGAATATGGCAGAATATGTATCCGCAGCGAAGCGAAGCGAGTTGGGATTGGATGATGATGCATGGGAGAGGCATGAATATGACAAGAGATATGGCCTCTATCTATACGGAAGAGAGGAAAAGAGTCTGGCAACATATTATCCTGTCATGGAGATAAAGAATCACAAGAACCCTGCATTAAAGCAGAGCCGGGCATTAGGATGTCTAGTAGTAAAGAAAAATGCACCGTATACAATATATTATATGGATGATAATCTGATCCGTTGGAAACCAAAGGCAGAAGCAGATATGAGGAAATGGGTAGGAAATGCTTGCGAAAAGATATTTAAGGGAAGGTATCAGGGAGACAGTGAATTTGTCAGAGGATTATTCATCGTAAAAAACTACGAAGTTGTCTATCGAATGATCATGGAAGAAGAACAGAGCCGGATCAGAAGAAATATTACATTAGATAATCGAGTATACACGCAGAATCACTATACAACACTGGAAGATATGGAATTTTATTATAATCCTGAATTAAGTGTAAAGATCATAGATGAAATAGTGAAAATATATGGAATAGAAAACCGTAATGGACGTTTTATATATAATGGGATGAGAGCATGGTTTGGCTTTCGTGTTTCATCTTTGGATATAGAACAGATGAAATCCGGATATGTTTTTTGTATGCGAAGCCAAGCGAAGCTGTATGAGGGATTGGGAATGTATCCAATAGAGATTAATGATATTGTGGCAGCAGTAAGAAATGCTTAATATTGTTGCAATAGGGGAATTATTTAAAACCTATAAATGCTGCGAAGCTGATTGTACGATGAAATAAATTATGTTATAATTTTTATGATGAAGTCAGTAGGTGATAATACTTACTGGCTTTTTTGTTTTTATTTTAAGGTAAAACGGTTGTTTGTATATCGAACATACCAAACTTGAACAAATAAGAATAATTTGCAAATGAAACGATAGGAATTTCTATATATTTTATTAATCGTTTTTTTCATAGACTTTTTTATCATACTTCATATCCAAATGAAGAAGAAAGAGAAAAAAGCAGAAATATGTAGAAGAAATTAAACAAAATAATATTGAAAAAGAGAAGGAGGTAAAAAAGATGTTAATTCTACTAAATAAAAATAATATAATACTTTTTTTATCAATCATTTTATTATTAATGATTTTATTTACCAATTTAGGATTTTATACATATTGTAAGAAAAACGCCAGAAAAGGTTATATAATTGAACGCCAGTTTTTTTTATGAATACAGCAATAGTAGCACTTTTATTTTTGACTATCATAGATGATTTATCAGATTCCAAACATAATTTCATGTCTCCAGATTTATTTACCATAGCAATAATTTTTTTGATAACGATGATCTGTGTCATTTCTGTCATTGTGAAGTCAAAAAGAAAAGGAATTCAGCGAACTGATAAGTAAAAGAGGAGCATCATAAATGAAAAACATAGATGAAACATTAGAACATGATAAAAAAGTATTATCTGAACGTGAAGACTTGATTATTCGTAACATGTTGATATCATCAATAGGACTGATAGCTACATATGGCGGATATAAAAAACTGGAAACTCATAAAGATTTATCAAAGGAAGAACTCAAAACATTGATCGATAAAATGGATGATTATACAGATGAATGTATTTCAGAACAGATTAAAAATAGAAACTGTGATGAAGCTTATTTATTAATATTGGATGGAATCAAGAATACGTTAATAACAGAATATAAGAATAGGAAGCTAGAAAAAGGATTGTACAAATCATGAATGCACCAGCTCACAGAAAGGTGAGATTAAGAAACTATAAAATCAAAAGTAGAGAAGAAGGAAGGAAAACAAAATGACGAAGATCGTTGATATTGAAGATATCAGAAAAAAGAGGGAGAAGAAAGAAATAGGAATTCCTATTGAGAATATCAATAAAAAGGAATTGAAAAGACGAGGTCATGAGATTGGAGACATTCTTGGATGTGATGAGAAAGGGGAAGAGATCTGTGTCCGAAAAGGAAAAGGGAACCTCTATGTAGACGGGAACATGGAAAAAGAACAATTGTTTGATTTTATGAGAAGTCAGATCTATCAGAACATACAAAGAGGAGACTCCATGGTGATCGTAGATCTCGGAAGCAGGATATATAAAAGAGAATTATGGATTTATCTAACAATTCATGGGTATCGGGTAGACAGTTACAATATGGACTGTATGACTGAATCTGACTGTTTTAACTGCTTGGATGGATTAGGAGCAGAGGATGAGGAACAGATCGTAATGATCGCAAATGACATCATTGATGACCAGGAATATAAGTTCATGACATATCCAGTAGAAACCGCTTGTAAGGCGTTGTTATCTGCGGTCCTGCTTGCATCATTAACAGAAATGGAAGAATCGGACAGAAATATGCTGGAGATCGCAACGATCTTTCGACTAGGTGTTTCAAAAACAATGTTGGATAAGATTCTGTACGTGATGTTTGAAGAACTGGATGAAACGAGTTCAGCGAAGCAGTTATTTGCAATGTATAGCGAAGCAGAGGAAGAAATCAGGATGGAAGCCATTCAAAAGATCGGTGATGCATTGGCAGTATATGAAAAACGAGCGAATGATGGCCTATATGATAATTTTCGTACAAACCGATACGACATGGAAATGCCAGTGAAAGAAAAGTCTGCATTGTTTATCGAACCTGGACAGGATACAGAAGATAAAGTGTTGTTCAGTGTATTTATGGAGAGGCTATATAATTCCATGTTAAAGAAAGCAGAGGAACGGCAGCAGGATGTCACAGTGATGCTGTTGGATTATCCGTATTATGGAGCATTATGCGGACTGGAAAAATATATGGAAGAAGGTCCAGAGAAAGGAATTTATACAACATTGTATGAGGATGATCGAAAGCTTGATGGAAGTGGCTATGCACCGCATCTGGTTCTGGTAGAACTGTATAGCCTGTGTGATATTTCAGTATGTATCAAAGATACAGAAATTCCTTTGTGCGAGATAGAAAAGTGCGAAAATCCGGTGACTGGGGAGTGTTCAAAGAGAAAAGATGGGTTATGCTACTATCCGGCTACAAGGAACCAGTGTAAGGAATTTATTATCGGATATGATCGTGACAAGGAAGAAGCAATGTTTGTAACAGGGTATCTTTACAATCCAGGGGATCATCCATATAAAATTCCAGAAAATGTAGAAGAACTTCTAACGATGTGGAGCGAAAGTAATTCAACGACAGCTGCCATAGACGAAGAAGAGGAAGAATTAATAAATAAGTGGGGCAAATTAATCTGTATTGATGTAGATGATCTGATTGAAATCAATGATCTGATCAAAAAAGATGGCTATGACGCAGAAGGATTTCAATTAGAAGAAGGGCCACACCCAAATGTATATTGCTTTGTTAATCATGAAAAGAAGCAGTGTTTCGATGTTGTGAGGTTTGCGGATGGTCCGTGGAATTTTTCTTATCTTGGATATGAAGATATAGGGGATACTTCCGTATTGGTAAACAAGCCGGCGGATTCCATCAAGGAGGCAATTGAGAAGTATAAGGATGTTGCAGGACAATTTGTATAGTTTATATTAAAGTCAGAGAAAGACAGAGAACATTTTTAAAGTCTCTGTCTATTTTATTGGTCATGGACCAGAAATAAGGATTGTACAGATCATAAATATTATTGTGATCAACGTACAATCTTTTTTCATATCAAAATTTAGGAATGCGAAAGGAGAAGAATTACAGGATTGCCTATAAATCATATAAGAACAAGCTCACAAAAAGGTGAGATTAAGAAACTATAAAATCAAAAGTAAAGGAGTAAAGAAGTATGTTAGAAACAGAATTTTTATTTTTTCAGGGAATGAAGAAAAGAATTGACCAGAGAATCAGTGAAGGAAATTACGATGAGGCAGCAGCAGGTGAGACAGATGAAGGAGTTCTTGAAGGAGCGATTAAATGCATGATGAAAAAATAAAGAAAGGAAGGACATGTCTATGTGTAAGAAGGTAGAAACAAATGAAAATTTCTTTTCACTAGGAGAAGTTTTAGTTAGAGAAATTAGTCCAGAACTATTAAAACAAGAATCCGAAACAGGAGATATTCTTGGATGTAATGCAACAGGAGAGAAAATTTTAATGACGACAGGATATGGGAACCTAGATGTAAGAAGCAGCAATTTGTCTGACAGGGAACCATTGATTGATTTTGCACGAAATCAGATATATCAGAGAATACGGAGAGGAGATTCCATGGTAATCGTTGATCCGGGAAGAATACTCCAAACTAGAGAAATGTGGATTTACTTAACGATTCATGGATATTGCGTAGACAGTTATGATCTTGACTGCATGGATGGATCATGCTGTTTTAATTGCCTAGCTGGATTTGACAAAAAATTAAGAAAAGAAGATTTAGATCTAATCCAAAGAATCGCAAATGATATTATCGATAATCAGAGACATAACGTTCCTTTCGCAGTAGATAAAATTTCTAAGATATTGTTATCTGCAGTTATGATAGCTGCGATTACAGAGATGGAGGAAAAAGATCGAAACATGGTGGAAATTGCAACGATCTTTCGATTAGGAGTTTCAGGTATCATGTTAGATAAAATCCTTCATGTAATGTTTGATGAGTTAGATACTTCTCATCCTGGTAAGAAATTATTTGAGATTTACAGCGAAGCACCTGTCGGAATTAAGTTATATGCAATTCAAAGGGTTGCTGATGCATTGAAAGTGTATGAAGATTATATAAGTGAAAACTTTAAGCTCCATCAATACGATATGGCAATACCGGTTAAACAGAAATGTGTATTGTTTGTAACGCCGGGAAAAACTGCACAGGATAAGGTTTTGTTTAGTGCTTTTATGGAAAAGTTATATGATACGATGATGGCAGCAGCTGGTCTAAATTCAAAACATCCAAAGGTTCAGGTTGATCTCTTTGATTATCCATTACATGGAGTCATTGAAGGCTTAAGTGATTATATGAAGAATGGAAATGATAAGGGGATTTTTACCTCTCTTTATACAGAATGTAAGGATATTGAAGCAATTGACCAGGGAGGGTTTATGGAGCATGTCAGTGATATATATGATCATTGCAAAATAGACGTTCTGATCGAAGATTCAGATTCTTCCCTGCATTACACACATAAATGTGGAAATACAACCATCGGAGAAGAACCAGAGATTCCAGGAATGTCATGTCATTCTAATGATCCAAAATATCGTGAGATTATAAAATGCAAAGATAATGAAAATGCAATCGTATGTCATTGTTATATGTACAGATCAGAGAATCATCCTTATCCGATTCCAGAAAATACAGAGGACCTATTAACGATGTATAATAAACGGAGATAACCAAATACCAATATAAAAATAGCGGTCTTTTCCTTTCGTTAGGTAAACTACCGCTATTCTTATATTGGGAGATAATACATAAAGGAGTATTGACATGAAAAAGGATAATATAAAGCAAACTTTCCGTAAGCCTGTTGGGCGTGATCTGGAAATCGTACCAGAAGATATGCTGAAATAGAAATCTGCACAGAACAAATGCAAGATTATCTAATAAAGCATAGATATGCTATTAAAATCTACAATGATAATCATATAGTCAAGACGATATTTTAAGATTTTAGTCAAGTATCAAGAAAGGAGGAACAGTACGATGCGTACCTGGAGAATGATATTTAACCCCAAAAAACAAAAAGATGCTGTATTCTGTCAATATTTTCTGACAAACACCACAGATGCCAGACGTATGTATAATACTGCGAACTTCTATATCC
>ERZ1106941.1980-NODE-1980-length-17324-cov-2.903642_pt1 | contig 17324 bp, 6 predicted proteins | sample MGYA00403670_ERZ1106941 | MGnify/ENA primary metagenome ERZ1106941 (study PRJEB35170, sample SAMEA104062400) | human gut metagenome | biome: human gut; feature: human-associated habitat; material: faeces | place: Denmark | collected 2012-06-04 ...
TTGGGTATTGGAATCAGAAGTTCCAGATAATGCTACAATCGTTGGCGAAAAGTGGACGTATGATTACACAACAAAAATTACGTCTAGCAATAGCTCAGTAGCAGGTTATACCTTATATGATTCTTCTTGGGAATGGGGACCATATGGAGGCTGGAGCGGCTGGTCAGATGGTAATATTAGTGGCAGTGATTCCAGAAAGGTTGAGACGCAGTCTGTTCCTAATGGATATGCCACGCAGTATAATTACATTAGATATTTATCTGCAGATGGAAGAACATCCGGACCTTGTTCTGGTGTGTGGGGTGGAAAGTCTTGTACCAATTATCAGGAACGAGGTTGGGGAGCTCAGCTTGCCTGTGTAGGTAATCAGTATTCAAAACAAATTGGAGGTTATTTCAATTTATACGGAAGTGCTCCATGTTGGTATGGAGAATCTACAAGACAAGTGGTATCCTCCTATAAAACACAGTATCGTTATGCAGACCGTTCTAAAGTATACACATATTATCTGAAGAAGGTCGAAAGCAAAGAGTCTACTACAAAGGTAGAAGCATCTGACAGTATTAGTAATGTTAAGAGATGGGTTCAGTATGTAGTAGCAAAATAATATGCTGAAATGCCTAACTGTACATAAGTTATGATAGCATTTGGCAAGAAGTAGAAAGAGAGGATCGTTATTTTTAGCGATCCTCTTTTTTTATATAGGCCTAGAGGCTTCATTTGCGAAATGTAGTTTTTCTTGGAGGAGAAATGGAATGCAGCAAATAAATAAACCACCTGCTATGCGGGTGGTGGAAAGAGCTTAAGCGATGTGCAATGATAAGCTCCTTTGTCATAATAATGATGGTCTGCCAACCACATTAAAAAACAAAGGAGGTTGTCTGTATGAACAACAATAACAGTTTATCACATACTACATGGGATTGTAAGTATCATATAGTTTTTGCACCAAAGTATAGAAGAGAGGTAGCGTATGGAAAGTTAAGAGAAGATATTCGCAATATAATTACCATGCTTTGTAAAAGAAAAGGTGTAAATATTATAGAAGGAGAAGTATGTCCAGATCATATTCATTTGCTTGTTGAAATTCCACCCAAAATGAGTGTTTCATATTTTATAGGATATCTAAAGGGAAAAAGTACATTGATGATATTTGAGAGACATGCAAAATTTAAAATATAAATATGGGAATAGACATTTCTGGTGTAGAGGATATTATGTTGATACAGCAGGAAAAAATGCAAAGAAAATAGAAGAATATATTCGAAATCAATTACAAGAAGATTTGGAATATGACCAGATGACAATCAAAGCGTATGTTGACCCGTTCAAGGGTGAGCCAGTAAAGAAAAACAATTAATAATAAGCCCAGGGGGCTTAAGTAAGTGACTGATGCGGTGGGCAGACCTTTCGGCGAGTCTTTAAACTCAGACGCCGGCAAAGAGGCCTTATAGTCCGCAAAGCAAACCACCGGCTTAGCCGGTGGTTGTGATTGTCATGGCTCTAAATTTTAAGCTTAATGAACTGGACTGAATAACCAAACTTTAGTATTTCTTAACCTTTACTGTCTTGTTGCCCTTCTTCTTCAGGAACTTTTTGTATGCCTTATATTGTTTCTTTGGCACATTGATAACAAGGTTCTTTGCCGTTCCCTTAAACGCATTTTTGCCAATGGACTTGCTCTTTAATTTCGTTGATTTGATCGTGATCTTCTTCAACTTCTTACATCCGGCAAACGCATTTTTGCCGATAGATGTAATGTTTTTGCTGATCGTTACTTTTTTCAGCTTTTTGTTATTCGCAAAAGCTTTTGGTGCAATGGCTGTTACTTTGTATGTCACACCTCCGATAGTCACTTTATCCGGCACCGTAACGCTTGCCGTCTTTGTCTTTGCTGATTGCACATAGGAAATCGTTGGTTGCTTCTTATTAGAAGATACTACCTTATACGAACCACTTTTGTCCTTCAGTGTCGTACCCACAGCCGCAGGAGCAGTAGTCTTTTGAGGCTTGTTCGATGGACGGGCAGTTGGTGTCACACTTGGTGCTGCACTCGGCTTTACACTTGGCTCCAGATCATCATCTGTACGAATCACCTTAACACCATCATCATAGGTAAATTTTGTCAGCTTCTTATTATTTCGTATATCCAATCTGGTAATCTTATTGTCCTCACATTCCAAGCACTTCAAATCAGGGATGTTGCTAACATCCAATTCCGTTATCTCATTGCCTATAATTGAAATCGTTCTCAATGCCGGTAATCCTGCAAACGAAATCTTTCCTTTCAAGCCTCGCTGACACAAGTCAATTCCTACCAAATGACCGTTTTCCCAATAATAATCTTCACCATTCCAGTAATCATCAATCTGAGCTCCTAACGCTCTCTGCTCTGTAACGATTTTGTGAAGTGCAACACACTCGGGAACTATTTGTGCGGTTTCTTCATTGTACACAATTAACATTTCATAATCACAGTATACATCCTCTTTCGTCATTTTGCTACATTTCCTGATGTCTACATACAGAATGTCCGTACACGAACAAGACAAATACTCTAATTTAGTATTGCAAGTAACATCCAAAGTTGTCAATTTAGTTGAATCGCACCTCAAAAATTGTAATTCTACATTTTTACTGACATCTAAACTTTGGATATTCGTATTATAACAGTCAAGTTTCTCCAATGCCACATTTTTACTGACATCCAAAGCATTAATGGAAGAATAAGCACATGACACTTCCCTTAGCATTACATTATTGGATAAATCAATGTTGCTAATATGTTCGCAGAAGTCAAATGATAACTCCTCCAACTTCTTATTACTACTCAAATCCAAACTTTCAATCTCCAAACTATTGCAGGAAAGACTTTGCAAATTTGCCAACTTGCTCACATCTAAATGCTTAATCTGAGTTTCGCCACATTCTAAATTCTCCAACTCCGGGTTATGACTGACATCCAAACAGTTAATCGGAATACTGCTACAATCCAATTCTTCTAACTCCGGGTTATGACTGACATCCAAATCAGAGATCTCTGTACATGAACAGTCCAACTTCTGAAGTACCACATTATTTTCTATATTCAGTGTCGTTATCTGAGAATGCGATATCTTAAGCGCCTTTAACGCTTTACAATCTGTTACTTCTATTGAAGTTAATCCATAACTTACACTACAATCAATAGTTTCTAATGCTGTTAAGTCATTAAAAGATATATCCCCTGTCAACTTATAGTCTATTGTTGTATCCAATTTGGAAATCCATTTTATTTCTACCAGTCTTCCATCTTTCCAAGTATACTGATTGGTATCATCCAAATTTTCACTTACAGTCGCCCCTTTTGCTCTCTGATCTGCAATGATCATATTAATTGCTGCAACATCATTGGCATTCTTGACGTCAGTTGGCGCTTTCGTTGGTTCTGCATCCGCCACAGCCATAGTGGCATCCGCTGCATTTGCACATTTAAGGTTTCCAAAGCCACCCATTGTTATCAGTAAACAAAATCCCAATAACAATGATATTCGTTTCTTGTTTTGTCTGTTCATTTCATTTCCTCCTTCATTTTACGGGCAGTGTACATGCACATGCCAATTTTCTGTGTTTTACCTTGTGCCCCTCTTTTGTACATGGTTATTTTCATACAAAGAAACAATATTCCATTGCGTTGTTTCATTTGAAAGTATATCACAGGGTATGTATAACTTTTTTCCGTATTTTTACAATAATAATTTTCTTCAAAAACTTGTATATACTGAAATAATCGAAACAAAACAAGTAACTATCATTTATCATTTTATTTTTTTGTATATTCCCCACAAAAATCAGAGCAAAACTTTGGCGATTTTGTTGGGAAAATTTTTGTTTCGTATATCGCAAATGTGTTCTACGAGGATGGAATCGCTGCACAAAATAAAATTGTATAGGTAATTACATGGTGATGTGCAAGAAGTGTTAAATGCACGTTACTCTAGTGCGTCTGCAAGATATTGCTTATGAAAAACAACAATATTATTCATTTGTATAAATTTTATCAAAAATATTTCACAAAATTTTCTGATAAAAATTGTGCATAATATACAATTTTGCAAGGGCGGTCAATAGATTAACAGATTTCTATAATGACTAAAACATAGAAAAATCAAACAATATCGATGGTTTGGCTCAACATAAAAGAAATGAAAAAAACGGAGAAATATTTGAACTGGGATAGTGTATGCTTGAGGCGAGGAAGATGAAATAGCTGTATGAAGGAGGAGCTAGATACCATGGGAAAAAGTAAACTTATTAAAATTGCAGCATTGTTGTTAGTAATGACATTGGCAATTCTTGCTTTGATTCCAGAACAAGATGCTGATAATAAGTTATCCGGAAAAGAGAAAACACAACAGATATTAATGGAAGATGTAGGGAAATAGATGTTAGGGAGAAAGGAAGATGTAAAAGAAAGCTGGGAAAAATATATTAAGTTGAAAAGCGAGCACAAGAACAGTTTGAAGATTGTGGCGGTGATATTTGAGAAAGCTAAGGTGCAGGTAAACGTTGAAAAAAGTCATGAATATTACATGTTATTTGTAAATAATAAAAAGCTTAAAAGGGTGACATTAGGGGCATAAATTGGGCGGATTGGGGAAAATGCATTTAAAGGAACAGCTAAGAAACTGGTCATTAAGGTGCCGAAGAACAAATATAAAGCATACAAAAAGTTTCTGAAGAAAAAAGGAAACAGAAAGGTGGTGATAAGAAAATGATAAGTTGACGCTACATTACAGTATATTTCAAATGAAAGAACATGTTAATTGGTTCAATGGAATTTGACCACCGCTGAGATGATAGGAGGAAAGTTATGACAAAAGGGAGACGAAGAAAAATAGCATTACTATTGGTTTTTGCATTAGCATGTACATTATGTGATTTCAATAATATTGGAATAAAAAGTGCTTTTGCATCAGAAGAGACGGTATCGGATACAACTAGTTCTGTGCAGACGATAAAATTGAAAAGTTCCGAATGGTCTTATGGTGCTGACGGTGACTGTCGTTTGGAATTAGGTAATAAATGGTGTAATCCATCACATGAATTTTCGGATAGATTAAAACAATGGAGTTTCACGGGAATTGACATTTCATTTTATGCTCGACGTGTCGATCTGTCGCTAGAGACGATAGAGGATAGCGAGGCAGAGGCACAACTAAATTTTGATAGTGATAATGAGGATATTTACAATTTTACGGATGGTGGAGTTGCTACGACTACAGCCAAATTAACAAAAGATGCATACTACACTGTTAGTTATAGAGGGGATACCTTAATTCAATTTGCAAATTATATGGCAGTTCGAATTCCTGCCCTAGATAAAGAATCTTATCTTCAATTTCAGGATGTGCAAGTTACTTTATACGGTGCAGTTCAAACGTCATACACGCCGACACCGACAGAAACACCGGACCCAATTGTTCATGGAACACCTAATTACAGTGCGACTCAGCAGACTCGAGGTACAGATGATGATTTTCGTGTCGGATTAACTTATGTTTCAGCCGATTGGAAAGAGAACAATTTTACTGATTTTGACACAGATCAGGTAATGCAGGTAAAGGGCGAAGGGGAGTACTCGGCTAGTTACACTATAGCAACAAATTCTGACATAGGATTATTGTGGCTGGATACCAATTTATATAAAGGTAGTAGAATGGAAGTGGATGTCACAGGTGTGACGATCACGACTCCTGATGGAGCATATCAAAAGCTGTATACGCTTGACAATGAAAAACTGAGACAGCCGGGAAGCTTGTGGGGATATCGAAATACATATGCCAAGGAAAATTATGCAGCAACAATTAAGAATGAGAATTTAAGGTATGAATATTATATCAGTGAAGAGTATGATAATTATCGTAAAAAATATGTTGACTATAATTTCAATGCATTGGATGGGGTGAATTTGCTTTCGGAAAGCAAGATTACAGTTCAAGAGGGGGCAATAATAACAGTTAACTATACCGTGAAACAACGTGACGATTATGAGGAATCGACAGGAGCACCCACCTCAGAGCCGACGAGTACACCAATGGTTTCGCCAGGTGTAAATCCGACGAGTAATCCGTCTGCAAGTACAGATCCTACGGAAAAACCTGTTGTTCATGGTACACCTAATTATAGTTCAACGCCTCAGGTTAGGGGAACGGATGATGATTTTAGAGTTGGAATCTCATATGCGTCAGATAATTGGAATGAGAACTATTTTGCGAATATTACTACCTCGCATGCGATGCAGGTTACAGGTGAAGGAAATTATGAAATTTCATACACAACAGCGGATGATGATGGAATGCAGATGCTTTGGCTGGATACTAATTTGTATAAGGGTAGCAATATGAAAGTGGATGTTACCGGTGTATCGGTTACTTCTGCTGATGGAACTAAGACGGATACATATAACATTAGCAATGGGAAAATGATCAAGCCAGGCAGCATGTGGGGATATCGGGATTCTGATGACATAAAGAATTATGCAGCAACAATATTAAATCCATATTTGAAGTATTATTTCTACATAAATAGTTCGGCTGATAATTATAGAGATGAATATAAAAAATATGGATTTGATTCAGATGATTCCATCAATATGTTTGCTACTGATGTAAAAACATTAGGAACAGGCTCGACGATTACTGTGTCATTTCAGGTAAAGAATGTGAAGGAAGCAACAACGGAGCCAAGTGCGGCACCAATGTCAACACCGGTCATAAAGCCGAGTGCAGAACCAACGGCAGAGCCGACAACAGAGCCATGCGACCCAACGCTGCCACCGACATTTGTTCCATCATCAGAGCCTGCGAATACTCCGGAAGTGTCAGCAACACCGATTGCAACGCAACAGCCAAAAGATTACATTGATAATGAGCTTTGGGCACGGAAAGGTATTCATGCATATATTGCGTATCAGATGAATGGAACATGGGACTATCGAAATACATATAGAACCAGTAAGACGGATTCTAATTATAACTATATAAAGGCAGGTGGAGAAGAGGTCAATGCGGCGGATGTACAGGTTCGTGATGTATTTCTTAATCGAGATGGACAATATACGATTGCATTAAAAGGCGTTGACCTCTCTGCTTCGAAAGCGTTTAATATTCTCGGTATAGCGACAGACATTTCGGCGAAAACCGAAAATAACCGTAATGGAATATATTCGGATGTGAAAGTGACGGATGCATCAATAAAGATTGACGGAAAAGAAGTTGCATCAGGAATGAATCTGCCTCAAAAAGAAGATGAAAACTTTTACTGTTTCATATTAAAAAATTGTTTTGGCATTGAAAATAGTGGTCCGTTGTATGTTGGATCCAAAGATGAGATACTTCCGACTCCGGAAGACAGCATTGAGATTACTTTTACCATCTCAGGTCTAAAAGCAGCATTAACTGATTTGCGAAATGGTACATATAAAGACCCGATGACGGGTGAATATATACAGAATGCCGATATTACGCAGGCTGATATTGATGCTTCGGTGGATAATTCTGTGGCTGTGCCGTCTATGATGCCGACAGCAACGCCGACCGTGGCACCGACGGTTGTGCCAACAATAATTCCGACGGCAGTACCGGCACCAACATTAGCGCCAAGTACAGAGCCAACAACTGTACCAAGTACGGCACCGACACCGACAGCAATGCCGGCACCGACGACAGCACCAAGTGCAGAACCAACTTTGGTGCCAAGTCCGACACCAACAGCTGTGACACCAAGTATAGAGCCAACAGCAGTACCGGCACCGACGACAGCACCAAGTGCAGAGCCAACAGCAGTACCGGCACCAACATTAGCGCCAAGTATGGCACCGACGATAGTCCCGTCAATAAAACCATCAACGATAGTGCCGCTCCCAAGTGCTGAACCAACGGTAACGCCGGGAGATGAGCCGACAACAGAGCCGACCGAAGAGCCAATAATAGACCCAACAGAAGAGCCGACAGTAACGCCGAGCAACGAGCCGGATGTCACACCGACCCCTATACCTACTAAGACCCCGATGCCTACTAAGACACCGGCTCCAGTGAAAAAACCGGCGGCTAAAGGAACAACTTTGAAAAATAAGCAGGGAGCTTACAAAGTGATTTCTTCTAATGCTAAGAAACCAAAGGTGGCATATAGTAAGGTAACAAAAAGTAAAAAGGTAAATGTACCGAAGAAAGTAAAAATTGCCGGAATTACTTATACAGTTACTTCTATTGCGCCAAAAGCATTTGCAAACAATAAGAAATTACAAAAGGTAGTAATTGATAGCAATATTACAAGCATAGGTAGGGATGCATTCCGCGGATGTAATAAGCTCAAGACCATTGTTATCAAGTCGACCAAGTTAACAAGCCGTTCCATTGGAAGCAATGCCTTCAAGGGAACACATAAGAAATTAGTCATTAAAGTGCCGAAGAAGATGCTGAAAAAATACAAGAAATTCTTAAAGAAAAAGGGAAATAAGAATGTAAAAGTAGTTAAGGCATGATGACGAAATTATTAGAAAATAGTATATAAACATAGGGCTGCCACTTTAACAATATAAGTTGAGGTGCAGCCCTGTTTTTCTATTCTGTCTGTTTCTGTGTCCTTCATCCCCTATACTTTTCACACCCTATTTTGACCATTCACGCCACGTGGGCACCCCATCCCTCCAAAGATGATATAATTTCTACATGGGGAAATCAACTTTCCAGCCGGTAAATGTGCTAGGAATGCGGTGTGGCAGGTTGAAGAAAGTATAGTAATGTATGAGGTTTTGTTTTGCAACAGACAATGGAAACAATAGAAGAAGGAGGGAACCTATGAATTTACACAAGGTTATGAAGCGTGTGATCTGCTGTGTGCTGACGTTGGGAATGGTCTTTTCGTCAACATCCTTTGAGGGCATCACGATCAAGGCAGCATCAGTAGACTCACAGTCTGTGGTAAGAGAAGGAGAATACACCACAGGTGTTTTTTCAGGATGCTACGGTATTGATCAGTTGTTTGACTATATCATGAGTACCGGTAGACTGAATGCACTGCCATATGATGCATCGTGGGGCAGTGCTAATGATTCCGAGGGTCAGCAGCTGACAACGGAAATTATGAAGGAACGTTATTTTGTTCTCAAGTATTCCGGTGACGAGGATTATCCGATCGCGCTGTGTTTGTACGATGAGAATGGTACACCGGTCGTTGTAGATCAATCGGATCGCCTGCTCGAGGGATCTCGTATCGGACTTGAGAAAAATGTCACACTGACGGCCACTGCTAAGAAGTATATGAAGGAAACGTATGCCGATGGTGTGGAAGGTGTTATGGCACTTTGCAAGGTCGGAAAAGCAGATTCTAACGGAATGTATTTTATAAGCAAAAATAAATTTGGTTATTACCTGAGCGGCAATCAGGGGCGTGGTATTGGAGAGAAGATTGCATGGGAATCGACTGCGAAGAAGGCAACCGTGAAAGAGCTTGCTGCAATGACGGATTATTCGTCACACCAGTTGACTGCCGGTGAGTTTGCAGTCATGTATCAGGCAAATGGTGAAGCGGTTACGGATATGCCGGAAGATCAGGTCAAACAGGGAGGACAGCCGTTGACGTTGTCTTCAAAAGTGCCGAAGAGAAGTGGATATACTTTTACCGGATGGAATATACGGGCAGACGGAAGCGGCACCACGTATGCAGCCGGCGGCACGTATACTTCCAATCGAACTGCGACCATGTATGCAACGTGGGATCGCCATTATGAGTCTGGTCTGTTTAAGGTAAAGTTAAGCAGCAATCAGTTTTTTGATAATGTAACGTCAGCAAATAAGATCAATGGTTATCCATATGATGCTTCTTGGGGAACGGCCAACGCCTCAAGGGGACATCAGTATTCGGAGAAGCAGGTAAAGGATCGTTATTTTATATTCCGTTATAGCGGAGATGACAGATATCCGTTTGCACTGTTTATGTATGAGAAAAATGATAAGCCGGTTGTTGCTGGCACGTCTAAGAATCTGCCGGACAAATCTTTAGTCGGTACAGCGGATAATGTATGCTCGACCGCTAAGGGCAAAAAATATATGAATAGAGTATATGAAGATGGTATTAAGGGCTTGCTGTGCATGGGTAAAGTTACGAAATATGATGAGAATGGAATCCAGTTTGTAAGCTCGAATGGATTTGGCTATTATATGTCTTGCAACAGAGGATATAAAAAGGGCGACTACATTGCTTGGGAGAAGCCGGTAACAAACGGTATCACGCCGGAGGTTATGGATGCGGTCGATACGTTTTCGGATAAAGCAATGGCAGATGGCGAGTATGCATTGAATTACAATGTGAACACTACGGATAAGGTGATCGAATCGCCGAATACGCAGTGTAAAGAGGATACTTATAATTCGGTTCTTACGGTGGAAGAGCCGAAGAGAGCAGGATATGAGTTCATAGGTTGGAATACCAAGAAGGACGGTACCGGTGATATGTATGAGGCCGGTTCCCGTTATGAGGGTGAAAAGACCTTAACGATGTATGCTACTTGGAAAAAGAAAAAGAAGACCCCGCTTTCTGTGGAGGAAAATGGAGAACCTATATCAAAAATTTATAGACTTTCCAATCGGACGGCGATTGCCAAAGCAGTAAAAAATGCAGATGATGCGGATACCTTTTACAATGAGCTGAATCAGGCTACGATGGTACGTCATTTGGATATTAAGGGCGGTGCATCGGAAGATGATGTATTTACGGCGGTATCTTCAAAGGAAGATATCTTAGATTGTTCGGTAGAGGGGACGAAGCTTACGCTGATCGGCAAAAATGAAGGTTTTGCCTATGTGACGATCACGGATGAGACCACAGAACAGATTTACCGTCTGAGTGTTTATGTGACAACCTTAAAGGATGCGCTTTATATTATCAGACCTGTCACGGCTGACAGCTACAAGTCCTATTTGGCGGACAATGACAAAGCAAGCTATGCAGCAAAGGCAGAGGTTAAGAAGAACGTTAAATGGACACAGATGAATACTTCCAATCAAACGGTGAAACAGTTATCCAACGGAGATGCTGTGGTATGGAAGCTGGGAACAAGTTATCGTGATGTCGGAGTAACTTGTGGCGTGTGCAAGTCCGAAGTACCGTTAGAGGATTTGAAGAGTGGTGAGAGTGATGGCTCTTATCCGATCAATATATATCCGGTATCGTCCACTTACAAACAAAATGTGACGTTAAAAGGATATGGACATGATGATGAGGATATTGATATTACAGTTCGATCCTTTATCGTGGATCTGGATGGAAACGTGATCGCTTCCGCCAACAAAACAGAAGCGAAGAAATTGTCCAGAAGTTCAGAGACGATCACATTAGAGTATGAGGATGTGCAGGAACTGAAGGACGCCGATGTGTTAGTGGAAGTCACGGCAAAGGATGATGCCCATGCGGCACAGCTTGTGCGTTATCCATTGTATCGAGATGGATATCAGGAAAATACCGGAACGTCCATATGGCTGCAGCCTTGCTATGGAACGAATGACTGCGTATTAACATCCAGAGATCAAAATTATGAGTTTGTTCGCGATCTTACGCTTTATAAAGGATATGATAAGAAAGTGATCGTATACTCTCAGGTTTCACAGAAACATACGGTTTCCATGTTTATTAATGACAAGGAGATCCCTAGCGTTTCTGAGAGCGTGGCATCCGTCGATGGTATGAAATATGAGTGGAAGCAAACAGAATTTGCGATTAACACCAAAAACGCAGCAGTAGGTAAGTTTACGCCGCAGTATCAGATCAAAGCAGCGAGTGGAGAGGTGCTTGCAGATCAGCCGGCAGACTATACCGTATGTAATATTTCAGAGATTGGTAAGCCGGCGAAGCCGACAGAGGTAAACTTCTGTGGAACGATCGAGACGCCGCAGATATCAGCCGGAGAGGTCATTAACCGTAAGTTATCCTTTAATATTCCGAAGGTATTGCCAATGAAGATCGCATACCAGGATACCGACAATCCGCTGAAGAAAACCTTTATGGTTGCCATTGGTACAGCGGGACTCGATGAAAATAATGTTGTATCGGTAGTGACAGAGACGATCAATGATCTGCGTGACAATAAAGTGTCCAAGACGCTGTCCGGATATGCATTTGGTACGGCAGACTATATTGATGGCAAATGGATCTTGACCTATACCGGTGGTGGTATTGCCGGAACACTGGGTTATGAATTTGGTTTTAATAACAATACGATGGTTGGCATCATCCCGATCTATTATGGGATCAAAGTGGGATGTACTGTCAGTGTCGATGCGCTGCTCAGTGGCCAGAATCCATATCATGATAAGTTCGTTGGTATGAATTTCCAGACGAATAATCTGACGGTTACCAGTGAATATAATTTTGTATCAGACATTCTCGTAGGCGTAGAGGGTTATGTATGTGCCAGTGGAGGAATTGGTTTTGATGGTAAGATTGTAAAGATCAAGTTTGGTCCGGTTGGACGGTTGTCTATCGGATATGACAATCGTATCGTTACATTCAGTGATCTTAAGAAGACCAAAGCCTATTATGGTGGCTGTTTGAATTTTACCGGAAGCATCTCCTTAGATTTTGAGTACAAAGGATTATTTGTTCGGTATCACAAACAAATATGCGGAACCGGCTTCAGTAAGGTACGAACGTATCAGGATTGGGACAAATTCCCGGCAGGGCGACCGAATCCGTTGGACTTTGCAAATATGAGTAATGAGACTACCGGTAAGGTGGTACGGTATTCTTCGAAGAAGAAGGGCGCAGATTGGACACAGTATATCAATCCGGATGTGCCGCCGGTGCTTGCAGCCAATGGCAACAGTATGGCACTCACCTATTCAGATACGCTTGAGGATCTTGTAAGTATCAATCCTGCGGTTAGCACAAAAGAAAGTGGAGAATGGACGAAACCGGAAGTACTTACTTCATGGAGAACAGAAGGCAAATCGGAAACGGTTAATTCAGTAGATTATGCTTCTGATGGCAGATTAAAGGTATTAGCCTTTGATTCTGCCGTGTATGATTCTGACATTGATTCGGATGGAAATGTTGACAGCAAAGAATTAAACGCTACGTTTAACTCCTCCGAGATTCATGTATATGTTAATGGAAAGCATACGACGCTTACTGCAAATAATGTGGCCGATATGGCACCGGAAGTAGCAGTAAACAACGGAAAAGCAATTGTAGTATGGCAGAGTGACACCTATAATCTTGCGGATACGGATGCAGAAACACTTCAAAAAGATATGATGGGAGAAAAGAAGATCTGTTATAGTTACTATGATGGAACAGATTGGAGTGCACCGGCTTATTTGGAACGTGGCGAGATTAAGGGAGCCCAGGCGTATGATGTAGCACTGTCTGACGATGGTACGGCGATGGTATTGGCAACCATGGGCAGCAGTGAAGAGGTGCAGGAGAGAGAGCTTTATTCATATATTGTGAAGGATGGAGCCCAGAAGAGTGTAAACCGAATCACCTGTAATGATGCGGGAGAGACGCAGCCACGTGTGAAATATGTAACGAACGACGGTGGTATGTTCTTAGCAGCATGGAAGCAGTCGGAATACAAAAAAGGTGAACTTACAGATTCGTATTTGGCATTACAGGGGTATCAAAAAGATGGCAGTGCTAATGCAGTTTCTATGAAAGACTCCGGAGAAGTTACGGAGAATTTTGATTTTGCCAAAGGTGGAGATACGATCAGTGACACTGCTGTGTATTGGCAGTCGGCAGGCGATGACTCTAAGATGCATACGTATGTGAAATACTTGAATGCAAAGACGGGTACACTGTCGATGCAGTACGAGATTACTGGTACGGCGTCTGCTAATGAGATGTTGGTAGGAGGCAGTGTGGTAGTAGATGGTGACCGTTTTACAACAGTTTCATGTGCGCAGACATCAACACAGTCTGAGACGACGAAAGATACCGATCTGACGCAGACAAAGGACGAGGAGCAGCCGGCAAGACTGATCACCGGTACGAAGACCATTCAGAATGAGTTATCAGAGGTATCGGCAGATACTTTTGGACAGAACGTGGAGCAGAATAGTACGATCAATGTGACACTGTCCTTTGCGAATGCCGGACGGAAGGCTATGGATTCTGTCACAGTGAAACAGTCAGGTACAACGGTTGCGGATGCGCTTCCAATTCATTTGGAGAGTGGAGAGCGTGGTCAGGTGAGCTTTAGTTACACACTTGGCAATACCTTGCAAAATGAGACTTTTGAGGTTGCAGCAGACAATGGAGCAACTGCGAAGGCACAGTTAACACTGCTTGGTACGGATATGGTACTTGGTAATCCGGAAGTGGTAGAGAATCTGCAAGGTGGAGAGCGTATTGTACAGGTCGTTATCAGCAATGCCGGTACAAAGGCGTTGACAGAGGATGATACGATCCGTGTTGCCTTGACATCTGTCGATAAGAAAGCAGTGACTGTGAAGCCGACAACTGCCGGTGCATCATTTGATGAGGATAAGAAGTTGATCGTTATTAGTGGTAAAGATGCTATGGAAGCGATCAACCGTGGTGAATATGTGTTACAGTTTAACTACACACCGAAATTTACCAGTGAAGCCAAGAATGTATCAATATCGTTGCAGGCAACAGCATACAATGGCAGTGCTGCAGCAGAGGAACTGAATCTGATCGATAATACGGCAGCCTTTAGTATTGTAAAACCTTCGAAGCAGTATGACAGACCATTGACGTTTACTTCAGTCATTGAAGATGGAAAGCTTAAAGCATTGGATGTATATAATCGTTACGAGAAGAAGGTTGCAAGAACCATTATCGTATCCAATGGTATCGAGACGAAAAAGATCAATGTCACGTTGGGAGCAGAGGAGGGCAAGACGTATGATGTTGGAATGGATGCAACGCCTGATGTTTTCTATGAGATGGAAGGTGATGATCCGGTTGTCATTCCGACACCGGAGCCGGAAGATGATCCAAATGTGACCCCATCTCCTAGTGGCGAGCCGACACAGAATCCGGTTGCAACTGTTAAGCCGACGAAGAGACCGGTTGTTAAGCCGACGAAGAGACCGGTGCCAACACAGACTGTCAAACCAACACATACGCCGCTGGTGAGACCGACTGTAAAACCAAGTGATAAGCCGAAAAAGGCGGCACCAAAGATTGTCGTTGGCAAAGCGAGATTCTTATCGGTTAAGAACAAGGCTTCCAAGAAGTTAGTCATTTCCATGAAAGTAGTTGCCAGAGCGAATGGATACTGCGTGCAGTATAGCACGAACAAAAAGTTCAAAAAGGCTAAAACGAAACTGACGAAGAAGAGAAAACTGACGATCAAGAAGCTGAAGAAAAAGAAGACCTATTATATTCGTGTACGCGCTTACCGATTAGATGAAAAGGGAAAGAAGATATTTGGTCCATACAGTAAAACGAAGAAGATAAAGATCAAGAAATAAGAGAGTTATCTTGTTTGTCCTGTGTTCCGCACAGGAACAATGATCCTGTGCGGACAATACTTATAAACCCTCTTTCTAAAAAGCATAGTCAATTCGAGAGATCGAAAAGACTATGCTTTTTTGCTTTAATAGGAAATTGCTGTTGTGTAGTGTGATAAAAGCGCTGGCTTTGCTTTTTTGCTTCTTGTATCGGCTGGCGATTATCGGTATAATAAAAGGAGTTTAATCTGAACGGATGGAAATATCCTGTAGATTTTTATGGTGAATGAGTAGAATTATGGTAAGGGGAGCATTATGAAAATAAGACAAAGGCGAATTGCGTGTATTGTGGTACTGGCATTATTGTGTTCGATGCCAGGTTTTTCAAATAGCATGATCCAAAAAGCGGCGGCTGAGGAAAATGAGACAGTGTGTGGTACGCCAAATTATGAAGCGACAAAGCAGTTCCAGGGGAAAGACGATGACTTTCGTGTAGGGATCAGTTATGTGTCAGAGAATTGGGATGAGGTGATCTTTGCAGATTTTACAACTACAGATGTGATGCAGATCACGAAAGAGGGAGATTATACCATTTCTTACACGACAGCATTGGATGATGGAATGAAGATGATCTGGCTGGATACCAATCTGTATTCGGGAAGCAAGATGAAAGTAGACGTTACCGGTATGACGATCACATCTGCGGACGGTACACAGAAGAACGAGTATTCTTTTTCTAATGGAAAACTGTTGCACCCGGGAAGTTTATGGGGATATCGTGATTCGGATGAAGAAAAAAATTACGCAGCAACGATTCTAAATCCGTATTTGGCATATCATTATTATGTTGCTGATTATTGCAACAATTATCGAGAAGAGTATACGTCATATGGTTTTAATGAATGGGATATGATCGATCTGTTCAGCGAAAAGATACTGACGTTAGGCGCCGGCTCTGTCATCGAGGTGGCGTTTACGGTATCCGACGTTTCAAAGAATACCAATACGAATGGAAATGGAAATGCGAATGGGAACGCGCACGAGAAGCCAACGGCAACGCCGGCACCGTATATCGATCACGAGCTTTGGGCGCAGAAAGGCATACACGCCTATGTATCCTACCAGATGGATTCGACTTGGGATTATCGCAGTAGTTTTACCAAAGACACCTACCTATCCAGTTATTCATATATTCGAGCAAATGGTAAGGAAGTGGATGCGGCAACGACAACCGTGAAAGATGTGTTTATTAACCGGGATGGTGAGTATACGGTTGGCATTAGTGGAATTAATTTAAGCGCGTCTCAAAAGTATAATATACTGCAGATCGCAACGGATCTGTCTGTGAAGACAGAGAAAAATGGGACAGGAATCTATTCCGGAGTTAACATTTCTAATGTCTCTCTGAAAGTAGATGGTGTGACGGTAGAACAAGGACTTACTCCGGTTTTATTGGAAAACGAGGACGCTGCCTGTTATGCATTGACATGTTGCTGGGAAACTTGCGGACCGTTATATGCGGCTGCCAGATATGGCAATATTGCGGTACCGATGGACAGCATAGAGATCACGTTTACGATCACCGGTCTCAAGGCGGCGCTCAATGATCTGAAAAACGGAACATATCGGGATCCGATGACGGGTAAAAAGGTAGCAAATGATACGATCACGCAAGAGGACATTGATGCTTCAACGGGGATAATTCCGATTGCAACGGTCAAACCAACGGTCAGACCAACCGTGAAACCACGTGCGACAGCGAAATCAAAACCAAAGAAAAATGCAGTATCCAAAAAGATGACGACATCCAGACAAAAGGCTGCCAATAATATGATACGTCCAAAGATCAAACTTCCAGAATCTCGC
>ERZ1106941.1982-NODE-1982-length-17315-cov-19.816049_pt1 | contig 17315 bp, 20 predicted proteins | sample MGYA00403670_ERZ1106941 | MGnify/ENA primary metagenome ERZ1106941 (study PRJEB35170, sample SAMEA104062400) | human gut metagenome | biome: human gut; feature: human-associated habitat; material: faeces | place: Denmark | collected 2012-06-04 ...
TCTTCAACCACGAGTATACCTGGCATAGCATATGCACCTCTCTTTATTAACTATTCATCCGATTTTTGTTTGGACAAAAGAACAACAGTCTACACATGCGTCAATACCATTGTTGGAACACATATCGTCCGCCTCGTAACCCGAAAAAGAATACATATCATTATCATTCAACAAGTCATGATTATCGCTCATTTCAAAGCTCCTCCTTGTTGTTTTTATTGTCCTCAGTATCATCTATTTCATTGTCAACAACTTCTCCTATCAATATTTTGTCAAAATCACTTTGATACAGCTTATCCTGTTTTACTCTATATTTTTCAAACTCGGTAAGTGCATGTTCTTCTGCTATCTTTGCAGATATACTACCTGCATTTGTTAATATTTCTTTCTTACTCAGTCTTAAAATCCCTTCAAACTGTTCAGCCCAGTCTTCCATAGTCATCGGAACTTCTTCCTCTGCCCTCAGCTCTGCTAAATCTAGGTATGCATTGACTATTCTTGCCATTGAAGATAACTCTTCTTTTGTCAGATAATTCTTAGCAATAACCACATCAAACCTTTGAATTTTACCATCTGGAGCATCCTTCCATGTTGTCAGCCCCATATTTTCCTTATCACTATCTGCTCTATGATAAATTGTTTCTGCAGCAGTTTCTCCATGAATTGCCCAATGAAGCTGATTCTGTACTCTTGCGAAGAATTTTTTTGTTGTTAAAGAATGTGCATCATAATCTATACTTGTTGCATATATATCTGTTATTTTTTGATAAAATCGTCTTTCTGAGAGGCGGATTTCCCGTACTCTTTCTAACTGCTCCTTAAAATAATCTTTTGTTAAAACAGTTCCAAAATTTTTTAATCTCTCATCATCCATAGCAAATCCTTTAACCGCAAATTCCTCAATTATATGATTTGCCCACTTTCTGAACTGGATAGCTCTCGGAGAATCCACTTTATTTCCTACCGCAATGATTGCACTCAGATTATAATGATTGGTATTATATGTTTTTCCATCAGCGGCAGTTATTCGAAATTTTCGAATAACTGAATTCTCATCTACTTCTTTATCCATAAATATTTTTTTCAGATGATAATTAATCGTATTTGTCTCTACATTATATAATACCCCCATCATTTTCTGGGTAAGCCATACATTTTCATCAGAATATATGGCATTAACATCTCCTTCTCCAGTTGCAGTTATAAATGTAAGATACTCTGCTGCTGAAGAACGAACAATGCTAATTTCACGCTTGTTGTCTTTCATCTTGTCACCTCAATTTTTAATCGACTAAACTGCTTTATGAAGATTCATATACCGGTCTCTGGCATAGGGTATGCTTCTATCATCCATCCCCTTTAGTACAAATGTTAGCTTATACGGATCAGCTGTGCCATCCTCTTCCATATCACCGACAACTACTTTCTCCACAATGCTTTCAAATACTACTCTGTCAAATTCATCAAGTACATCAGCCCCTTTAATCTTCTGCCTGATGAGTTTCATCTTATCAGTAATATTCTTCTGTGATAATGCACAATCAGAAAATAAATTCTTTTCTTCTTCACATTTATCCAGCTTATTTCCTAGCTCACTGTATTTATCGTCATAGGCTTCTTTAGAAATTTTATCATCCAGATACATATCAGTCAATTTCTTTCTTTTCTTTTCAAGAGAGCCATTTCTTGGATTTACGATACAACAAATAACATTATACACATCTACTAGGTAATATAATTACCAATCCATAAAAATGTAATGATGCGTTCAAAGAGGATAATTACTTAATCATTTTCATTGCAAATCACAATCAAATGACATTAGCAAATTTTCTAATTTATTCTGAGCAAATCTCTGAAGATAAAAATACTTATCAATAATTTTATAATTCATATTTCTATCAATTTGTTCAAAGCAAAAGTCTATTAACTCTTTTATAAAACTTTCACCAGACAGATAGTAATCCTGCAAGATTATATTATTCTCTGGAAAGTGCAGATAATTATAAATATATTTTTCATCAATATCCTGTTCAATGATTCCCTCACCTGTTTCTGGCATTTTAGGAACCAGTCCTGCCCCCAAAATAGATATATATTCAGGTTTTTTTGCAACTATTTTATATTTTACTGATGATATATTTTCTAAAACTGCTTCAGCAATATAATCATCTATAACAATACGAGGATGAATTGCTATTTCTGACTCCATCTTATACGCCTTATTCACCGCATCTCCAAAAAACATACTTTTTGAAGGGTCAACATAAGCATCACCATAAGATATTCCACCTCTAAAAAGAATTCTTTCTTTAATGAATCGTAAAAATATTGGCTCACAATTACACAATGCCACTTTAAATAGTTCGCCCTCATCTTTACGTTCATCAGATATTCCGTCTTTAAAGCCATAGAAAATATAAGCACAATCAGAAAATGTATATATTTTTCTAAAATACACCGTGTGCATCATATCATTTTGCTTGTTTCTTTCAAGCTCTTCATGAAAAATTTTGTTAATTTTATATGTCTCTTGAAAATCAACTCTATTTTGGCTTCCAAGAATATCTACAAATATGACTAAATATTTAGCGAGAACATTTGGCTCATTACTCATCAAAATCCACCTCTACTATTGTCCTTTTTCATTTAACTTCTTTATTACGCAAAGCTGTATCTGTTATAAACCTCGTCCATCCAAATACTGAATAGCTGTTGAAATCAAGGATAAGCATCGCTTATAAAAATACTCATAATGCCTTTTATCCTGAATATCCGTTTTTGTTGTTTCATGGTGTCGAATTCTAAAATTATTGCCAAGTATGGTAAGCTCATGAAATTCCTTTTCAAATAATTCTAAAAACGGCTGTTGATTATTACCCATATCCATTATGATCTTATTAACTGATTTCTTCTTATCTACAGTCGATGAGCAGTAATATGTCTTTAGTCTCTCAAATGCATCCCAAAGTTTCTCCACTGCAATTTGCAAATTGTTTTCATCATAATATTTTGAAGCCTCTTGTAATAACTCTTTCAGTCCTACTTCTTGAACAGACACTAATGAATTTTTATTTATCTGGGTATCAAATGTATTCATTAGCTTCCCCTTGGAAAGCTGAAACGGTATCTCATTCAGTTTTAATATAGCATTAATCTGTGGTTCAAAGTCATCTGAGATACTATGTTTCGCAAAAAACTCTATTGCGTCCAACACGCAAAATGGAGAATTAGAAAGTATGAATGCTTGCAAATCAGCAGTTTCAACATATTCTTTTTTATCATTATAACACTTTGGCACATAAAATTGCCTTATTTCATTGAAAACATCCTCAGCTACTGTTGTATTATAATTCCATCCCGTTTCGTCAGTCGCTTGATATACGATATTATATCGCTCCAGAAACTGATAAATTTGATTTCTCGCTTTCCGCTTTATGGACAATACTATCTTTTTTGCTTTTATGGCCTTTGCATTTCGTTGAGAATATGGAATAAACAACGTATTATCTTCTTGCTGATATATTCTCCATCCATAAACATCACGATTGGATATTTTCTCAGCAGGGTAAATCTCATAACCGTCATTTTGTAATAGCTTGTTAATTGCCACTAAAAATTCTTTCCAGTATCCCTTATCATATCGAACAGCAGGGTGAAATACTTCACAAAGAAATTTTAAATATACTTCATCGCTACCATCTTGTAAATTGAATCTTTTGTCTTCAAAAACCCAGCAGTATGGATAATCATCATTATTCACTGTATGTTGCCAAATATCCTGTTCTGCATTTACAAATCTTGAATCAAAACTTGGCATTCTCTCTAAATCATATAATCTTTTAAGAAAATCTATTTCTTCAAGGCGACCATAATAATTGTAAGTAACGGTTCGGATTTGAAAAAATTCGTCTATCTCCAATCCATTCTGAAATAAATCTAAAATATCTCGCTTTGTTATTTCTGTAATACGGTTCACTCCATTTTCCTCCCTTCAAGCGTATTCAGCACTTATATATTACTTCACAAATATTTTAAAGAAAAGCGTACCACTATTTTTAATGATACGCTCATCATTATTAAATCACTTCAAAATGCTTCAATGCATCCTTTATCGCTTCCACTTTCTCCACCGTCGGATGCTTCCTCGGTTGCTTCAATTCCTCCACTGCATTAGGAGCATCATACATCGGCAAGCCCAAATCTCTTTTTACCTCTGCGATATATGCGGTATGTACTTTGAAACCGTATTTAGCTTCTATGTACTCCTTTATCATTTTGTAGGTCACTCGTTCTTTGGGCTTATATTCTTCGGCTCTTTTAGCGATATTATCAAGCGGAACTTTTCCCTCACCCTCGCCAAACTCAACTTTTACGTTGATATGTCCGTCTGGCTTTTTGTAGGAAAGCAGTACTACCGTCTCAAGTGTTGGAAACTTTTCCAAGGTAACAGTATGCTCATCAGACTTCTCTTTATCCAAAGAAATACCATCAACTCGAACTACTTCCTTGCCATCTCTAAGAATCGGTACCGGAAATTGAAATCTGATATTCCTAATCCAATTACCATCTTCTCGTCTTTCTGGAAATATATCAATACGCTCAATAAATGCCTGCATAAACTGTTTCTTTTCAGCATCCGTACATTCTGCATATAATTCATTAAATGCGTTCAAAAAGCCGTATATGCTGTCAGCATCAATCTGATTTTTCTTAAGTTCATATACCTGAGACTTCAAATCTGCGATTGTCTCTTCCACTTCATCTATTTTATCATATTGGATATCTAATCGTCTCTGTAAATCTGAAATTTTTTTATCGTAATGAATATCTGTAACATCCAGATTATCCATCTGCTGTTCAAGACGTGTTTTAATTGTCTCTGCCTGATGGAGATTTGCGTTTAATACAGATAACTGCTTTTCCAAATCAGAAGTATCAACTGTTGCCCCGATTCTGTCTTGAATGGCATCCTTGAATTTTCCTTCCCTAGTCATTGCCGTAATCAATTTTGCAAGCACATCATCAATTTGAGACTGTTCAATGTTACATCGAAAAGTTCATTTATGTCCTGTGGCATTTACTGTATTCTTGCAATAGTAGTAATATCTGGTTTTCTTATCTTTCCGCCCTGCTTTTGCAATGTTGCCATACATTCCTTTTCCACAACATGGACATTTCAATATTCCTGACAAAATATGTGCATGCTCCGGATCATGAATCTTTTCTCTTCTGTAATTATTTTTAGAGCGTTTCTCCTGTGCAAGATTCCAGTCCTCTTCAGAAATAATAGCTTCATGGATTCCCTCATATACAGGGAACTCCGATTGTTCCACTACATGCGTTTCATTACGGGTTCCTGTTTTCTTTTCGGTGCGCCTACGTCCGTATGCTATCTTCCCCATATACACCGGGTTATCAATAATCTTTTTGATAAAACTTGATGAGAAACCTGGGATTGTTCCGTTTTGACGTAATTTCTTTGTATAACCATGATTATTCAAATAATTGGCAACGCCATTGATTCCATCATTAGTATGAATATACCGATCAAAAATCATTTGAATAATTTCCACTTCATCCTCTGCAATGACAAGTTCTCCATTTTCCAGCTTATATCCATAAGGTGCAAATCCACCGTTCCATTTCCCTTCTCTGGCTTTTTGCTCACGTCCTGCCATCGTCTGTACTCTTATGTTCTCACGTTCCATCTCTGCTACAGCAGCAATAATAGATATAAGTAGTTTACCGGCTTCTTTTGAGCTGTCAATTCCATCTTCTACACAGATAAGATTGACACCATAATCCTGCATAAGTTGTAAAGAGCTGAGCACATCTGCAGCATTTCTGCCAAATCGTGACAATTTGAATACAAGGACGAAATCAACTCCGTCCTTGCCATCTTCAATATCATTCAGCATCCGCATAAATTCCTGACGACCTTTTATATTCTTGCCGGAATGCCCTTCATCAGAATATTCTCCTGTATTATTCATTTGTCAACTTTCCAGATTGCTCTGCAAGCTTTTTCTCTTCTCTCTTCACTCTACGTTCCAGTTTCTTAATGTCTTCCGATGCTGGTAAATCTTCTGGTTTAATTCCTCTTTGTCCAAGCATATCTCTAACAGAAGTATTATTTTCCACATGTTCAACAGTGATTGCAGATTCTCCTTGCAAGTCCTTTTCTTCAACATTATAATTTGTCATTTCAGTTGCAAGATTTTTAGCGGCAATGGTAAGTGTTGGCAGGAAATCCGCAAGTGGTCTTTTATCCTGTACTCCCAAACGTTCTTTCATCTGTTTCGTGGTAAATCCACCAAATAAAGCCTGATCTCCTTTAGACCGGATACGGCCAAATCCTGTATCATCCACTCCACGCTCATATATATTTTGAGACAATCTTTTTTCCGATTCCCTTAATTTTCCTCTTGCCTCTGTTCTTTCGATATAAGAAATTCTTTCTTCAATCAATTCCTGTTTTCTAGTCTGAACCGCAAAATAGCTTTGTGCAAAAGCTATCTGTTCCTTTCGTGGATCTCCATTTTCAGCAATAAGATAACATGCATAACGAGTAAGCATATAATCTTCAACTTCACGAAGTGCACCGTTTCCAACTTCAATTGTATTGTTAATTCTTGAAAAATGATCTTCTGCTACGTTTCCATTATTCTCACATGAAATCATTGCTTTATTTATTGCATTATCAAAATTTCTCCATTGAACATAATCCAATAATTTCATTAGTTCTCTTGCATACCAATACTCAATGCCATCCGCTTCATGTCGGATATCATCAAATTTTCTTCTGTACAATTCTATTATTCTCTTTTCCATTCAAATTTCCTCCTCTTATGAACATATTGCTGACGCCAGCAATATGTTTTTTACTATTAATTTCTTCAATTACTCTATCACATTCTCCTTTGTGTTCCTCATCTTGTCATAATACGCCTTATACCTGTATATCGTCCTCTCGCTGACATTATTTCGTTTTGCAATCTCTATCATAGCCATGCCGTTCTCATAGCAATCAACAAAATCATTGTAGATTGCCATCCATTTTGCATTGTGCTTCTGCCTTCCACTTAATTTACGATTTTTATAATATTCCAGTTCTTCGCGTAACTCGGCGTTTTCATTTTCTAATTCTTCAATTCTTTTTAATGCTTCCTCGAGTGTTATAACCTTCTCCACTTCATTGTTCCTCCGTTCATGTCATTTTCGTTTTGTCTATATTATATATTGCTAATTAGTATTAGTCAATTTGATTTTGTCATACAGGAAGACTTTTCATATTCATCATGCAAATAAAATACCGCTGATATCTTTTGCAAGCTATGTCTTTCCATAGACTCTCTGCCTGAATATTCCTAATCCACTCGTCTAGATTCCATTTTCGTTTTAAAGCCGGTCCATATTTTAGAATCAGGGATGTTATTACATCTGCACATCTCTCAAAAGCTGCATTCTCTTTTGCATCTTCATAATACTTCTTTCTCATTGCTGCTCCCCTTTCCGAATATAATTTGTTTTGGCAGCCAATTTGAATTATCTGCTTTGAGCAAATCATAAACATAAATCTTATTCGGTCTTCCCAAGCCCTGATGTCTTCGGTAAATCAAGCCATGCTCCTCCAGCTCCTTCAACATTTTGTTAACCTTCTTATTCCCCAGGTTCATCAGATTCATAATTTCTTCGATTGTGAAAATGATATAGGTAATTCCATATTCATCACGCCATGCGTCTCCATTGGAGTCTGACAAGCACTTGCAATCCAGCAGTATTCCATATAATACTTTTGCTGCATTTGTCATATCTCTGAACATGTCTTCCTTAAAAAATCTCTTAGGTATCCTGTAAAACTTATAATCAAAAGTTACATTTTCCATTGTCTTATCCTCTCTGTCATTCCTAATTTCGCTACTTGGCAAGCAGTGCATTTGTGCACACAAAATGCATTTTTAGCTTGTTGGGGAAATGCCCCAATCCCCTAAAACCATGAAAATAAATTTTCTCGGAGCTACGCCTATCGGCTTTGTCATGCTGATGTATTTCCAACATTTCATAAATTTTTCACCCCTTCCTTCTCGGTTTATGAAATTATTTTCTCAGATTTTCTATGCCGATTCGGTATATCCAAGATGCTGGAAAAATTTTGTTTTTATAAATTTTTCCAACATCTGGGACAAGACAGGAAAAGAATTTCTCTTTATCTCATGGCAATATCATGGTAATCTATCTGTATCTTTAAAAACGAGGAACATACTATGCATACAAAACTTACCATACCAGAAAGACTGAAAGATTTGAGAGTCTCAGAAAAAAGAATGTCGTTACAGGAGTTATCCGATGCAACCGGTATTCCCAGCTCCACGCTTGGCAATTATGAAAAAGATGAAAATATAGATATGTCACTCAGCAATCTTATAACGCTTGCTAATTTTTACAACGTAAGCACAGATTACCTTCTTTGCAGGACAGAATTACGGAAACATAAAAATCAGTCAGTATCTGATCTGCGCCTAAATGACGATGCCATACAAATACTGACTGATAAAAAATATAACCCTCGATTATTATCTGAATTACTCACACATGAAAATTTTAAAAAATTCATGACTGACCTGGAAATCTATATTGATGGGTTTAACGATAAGGGAATCCAGATAGCGAATGCTTTTCTTGATGTGATGAGATGCAAATTAACAGAGCTTGGTGCCGATTCCACCGATACATTTGCAAATGTATTTGATAATTCACACATTGAGTCAGAGCAATATTATATGAATATTCTGTCAGCAGACCTAAAACCGATTGTCGCTGACCTACGAAATACTCATATGAAAGATAGCAATACCGCCAGCGACATTGACTATCAAAGCATGGTCAAAAGTATCATTGATGACTTTGTAACTCAAATACCTACTACCGTAGATGACGATACAGAGCCATCAAATGATGCTTATATAAATGGTCTTTTGCTTCTTTTCTGCAAAAATCTGGAGATGAAAGTCACTCAGCTTTCTGTGGAAGAAAAGCAGACATTAAAAGAAATCTTTTCCCGTTCTAAGCCGGCAAAGGAACATCGAAAGTTGAGAAGAAGGAATCCAAAATTGTAAACTCAAATTACTCTCTTTAAAACAAGCCACAAAGGATTTTGTCCAATGTGGCTTGCTGTAGTTATAATTTACTCTCCCTATGGTGTTTTAGATTCAGCTACCATCGATAATATCTAGTTCTATGTCATCTTTTTTATCTGTAATCCTTCAGGCGAGTGCGGAGTCTCCGAAAAATTCGCTGTTTGCGCTCGCTGACACCACGCTGGCTCATGCCCACAACCTGTCCGATTTGTGTTTCGGTGCAGTCCTGACTATACATTTCCATAATGGTACGGTCGATTTCTTCCAGCTCGTCCAGTGCGTTATGCAGTTCCTCAAGCAAAACCTTCTTCATATAATCAGCTTCAATATCTGTAGCCTGATCGGCTGTCTCAAACTCTGTATCTTCGTAGAGCTGATCCAGTGACACCGGCTTCATTTTGCCCTCCTCTTCCTGTTTGCTTGCCCTCTGATTCTGCTTGTCCTCACGCCACAGCGGACGCATATATGCGTAATACTGCTCCTCCGTAGCCGGAACCATAATCGCCTTAACCTTCTTATTTCCGATTCTCGACCACTGTACCTCTTCGGCATTGATATTGAATGCCTTGATGGTTTCCGGTGTTACCTCCATTGGAATGAAATACTTTTTGTTTGTCTGTAGATTGTCCATAGTGCAGACCCTCCTTCGGTCTCATACCGAAGTGAGAATCCACACAGGACTTCCCATAATAATTGGCCATAAGAATGAATCCTCACTTCTTAACTGGCCAACCGTCCCGATGGGTTGACTTTATTCGATTGTTGTCCGTCTCACCGCTTCGGGCATCCTTGATCAGTGGATGAACGCTGAGACGGCAGAACACATTTTTGTTCTACTTAAAGTATAGGGAAAGCAAAATAGTAATGGAAGATAGCAAAATTACACATTACTTTTACAATTTAGTAATGCTATTTGAGTTGATTTATCGATGATTTTTTAGTATAATTCTAAATATACATATAATTTAGCATTACTTTTTTGAGACCCAAAAATAAAGCCATGCCAAATTGCATGACTTTCATTACAAGAAGAGGACTACATTATGCCTGAAATCAGAGAAAATTTTTATGAAAACATACTGTTCAAGTTTGAGAGCTGCTCTTGTGATTGTGTAGAAGATATTGAGCATATAACGCCGGGCATGGAGCCTAAGCGTACATTTAAACTGCAAGCACATCCAGAGCAAAAAAGAATATTCGGATATGCTGCAAAAAAGGGCTTAGTCCGTATTTCCGATAATGGTTCAATAGAGCAATCTAATATTTTGGGTGAACTTATAGCATTACCTGGAAAAGATTCAAAGGAACTGGCCCGCTTTATGAAAGACAATGGTTTCATATTTCCTATATCATCAATGGGCTATCAAGAAATCGATGAGCTGTCACTTTACAATATTATCGATAGATTACGATTAACCGTTGAACTGATGACAGCGGCAAATGAAATACACAAGAATTATCTAAAAATATTGCAACTAACCGCAGTGCTATTATTTGCAAAGGATTTTTCGTATGGAGCTGACATGACCGATATAAAATATATTAGCTGCCATCATTCATATGTAGATTTATTGCAAAACCCGCCCATTATGCTTTCGCCAATGCGCAAACAAGAAGAATTTGATGGTGATTTTTTTACAATAAATGATTCCATATTTGGCACTTATTCTCTCAATATATCCGAATATAATGATATTATAGGTGGCTACTCCTCCGTTCCCGGATTTAAATCTGATATATTCAAAAACATCACTGCAATGTATGTGAACGGAGAAGATACCGGCATGAATAGAAAAATCACAGAGGTTTTATTTCATTTTTTTCATGAAGTTGCAGCTATTGACCTTTCGAGTTTAACTTTTTGTACTGATCCGCGCATTGAAAATCTCAGCGACAATTTGAAAGCCGGTTTGATTGAAATAGCTGATTATATAGTCGGTGAAGAAATCAATGCCAATCTTTGGGGAATACACCCGGTGTATAATGCCAAAACTATGTCTCCCTCCTGGAAAGTTGATTCATTATTATGCGCTGCTTATTTTTCCATATTCTATTTAAGGCCTGATTTAGAATTATACCGTCCTTGCGATAATCCTCGCTGCGGAAAATACTTTCTGGTACGAACGACCTCCACAAAAGTCAGATACTGCAGCACAGAATGCTGTAATCGGGTTACCCAGGACAGATACAGAAAAAGGAAGCGTGAAAAAGAAGAAAACTGAAAAAATCCCTTTACTCGGACAATTCCAAGTAAAGGGATTTTTCGCTTTTTATTATTCATCATGTACACCGTACGGTGCTGGCGATTCCGCTACCATTGATGCAGGTCTGGTAGGCATAGTAGTATATGTAACAGGGGAGGATGGTGGTACTATCGGATTTTCTCCTGTTGATTTAATCTCATCTCTTCCCAGAACAGCTTCAATACATTCTGCGAGAGCCACCTTTTCCTTCAACGGTTTTCCTGAATAGTGATACATAAGATATCTGGTGTCCATAACAATACCCTGAATTCGCTCATACGGTTTTTTATTATATCGCCAGTCTCCAATGGCTTCTCCAATATTTCCCACAAAGGAATTCAGCTTAAAATAGTTTTCTTCCATATTGTATGGCATAATAAAGGCATTAAATAGCGAATCTGTTTTCACTCCTTTATACTTTTCAAGATACTCTCCGTAGGTAATCTGTTTATTGATAGATGATCCATTCGGCAAATGGTCTGGAATTCCTGTTCTTCCGTATTTATAACACTTAGCATCCAAAATGTAATATTTGTCATTATAAATCATAATGGTATCTGGCATCAGCGGATGCTTTTCTTTATATTTTCCATAATCAAGCAACCATCTGGAACGAGGAAAATATTTTTCCTTATCCCTTTCTCCAAATGCTCTGTCTATCAATTTTTCCCACACATGGTCAAAATCATCTGTGCCAAAATAGAACTGCTTATCTGATGTTTTCTCATCCATGTATTCAAGCATATCCTTCATTCCCTGAAAGAGCCGCTTTTTCTTATCATCGTAGGTACTTGCAAGTTTAGAACGGACTATTTGAATTGATGTCTTAATATCTGGGTATACACCCGGTTTCTCAGGTTTATACGGAACATAAAGCCATCCCAATCGTTCAAAAGCTTCATACACACAATATTTATTAATCTGCGTTATGAGCTTTGCGTCGTTTGGTGTGGTAGAACGCACCTCAAAATTTGTATATATAAATGAACTGACTCCGTTTTTGCACTGCACCAGAGGCATTTGTTTTCTTGCAGTCCTTGCCCAGTCTTGCTTTCCGGTCGGAGCCACCTTATATGTTTGTTCTGTTTCTACATAATATTTTCCACCAATATCAAAATAATACTCTATCACACTTGTGTATGCATTGATTGGAAAATCAACAGATTGTGGTGCAGCAAATTTGTTAACCGCAAGCAGTCTGTCATCTCGCGTTGTGAATTCGGACAGAACCTGTATAAGATGCCTGATATCATTCCTAATTGCTTTGTCTTCGTCTGGTAATTGATATCCGATAGGGAAATAAACCATCGCATCATCGGTATCGGCCTTAATGCCGACAAAGCGGTCTCCATCTTCATTTGTATTCACATGGCAGTGATCTTTTATATTAAATTCTGAAAGCTTTCTAAAGGCTTCATCTAAATCCATATCAACTCACCGCCTTAATCTTCCGGATTTGTGAATGCACTCCTCACATTCTCCTTAAACATCTTAAACCTATCAAGTTTTTCAGCATACATAAATGCTCGAATAACCTGTTCCAGACTTTGGTACTCTGTTGTTTCAAACATAATCTCTCGATTAAATTTAAAGGCATCATCCCACAAATACTTAATTACCTTTTCTGGGAATTTTCGATTCTGCTTCATCGCATCTCGTACTTCTGCAAGTCTTGCTTTCTCAGTATCTGTGAGCTGCTTATGACTTTCCTTTTTACGCAGACTGTCATATTCTCCATCTGCAAGATCTCCCATTCTTTCATCAAACTTCAGATCTCTCAGATGTACGAAATATGCACCCAGACGCTTATCTTCTGCTGATGTCATTCTGGCACCGTTTCCTACCACAATCTTGTTGATTTCTGTGCAGAAGTCTTTCCAGGTCACAGAAGTATCCAAAATAGTCGCATCTGCCAACGATGGATCTACATTTTCAAAATTATTTTCAATAAGGCGCATATCCCATCTGCGCTGGAATGCCGTATCCAAAGTAAATACATTTTGATCGGATGTATTCATTGTTCCAATTATAGAAAGGTTCGATGGAATTCGCACTTTATGCTTTTCGTCACCATATACAATCTTTGCAATATTGGCATTTGTGATACCATACTCACTTGTTCCGATAGGAAATCCATCGTCATCAACCTCGCGGTATTCGACTTTTCGATCAAGTAATTGAAATACCTCGCCAAAAATAGCAGGCGCATTGCCACGATTGATTTCTTCGATGATAAGGATATATTCCGTAGTCGGATGATTATACGCCTCTCGCAAAATATTGGTAAATGGTCCCGCTGTAAACTTATAGCTTACCTGCCCATTATCATCAACTGCCGGTAAGATTTGACCAATGAAATCGGAGTATGTGTAATCCGGATGGAAAACAAGTCGCTCAACCTGACTGCCTGATTTACAATACTCATGTTCGATAGTATAGCTCTTTCCGGAACCTGGAACTCCATAGAGCAATACATTACATCCTGTCGTCAAGCGATTAGCTTCATATTCTTGTGGAGCAATGCCTTCATCCGCTGCGTCAACATCTTCTAACCCAATAACTTTTGTTGCGGACAAACGCAAAAAGGTATCCACTCTTTCTTGATACGCTTCTAATTCAGCGGCTTTTTGTTCGTTGGTACTAACAACTCCATTTGAATATTTCAAGAACGGATTTAGTCCATCCGACAGTAGCGATTTTAGAATGCGTAAGGAGCCCTTAGCTTCTTTATCCCCATTGATATCAACTGAGTCATGTGTCTCTAATAGTTTTCTGTATAAACTATTCTGATTAAATATAACGTCTCGCTCTCCATCGGTAAGTTTAAATACAGCTCCCTCCGATAGAACAGACAACATTTGGCAGAGTTGCTCTTCGCATTCAGGATCACTATTAACATTGAACCCTATCCACGCCAGCAACACTCTGACATAAGCATCCCTGTTGCTTTCAATCAGGCAGTGAATGATATCAGCATTTATTGTGTAAATCAGTTTTTTGGGGTATCTGGTACCTCCAGTGCGTTCAGCACTTGCTGCCTTGTTCTCATCAACAAAACTGACTTTTGCGAGTTTCCAGACAAGCTCAAATGCAACAATTAGTGCTTCCATTTGAGATTTAAACAACTGATTCTCATTAATTGCGGATATCAGCGTTTCGTTGTCAATCTGGTCTTCTGTACAAATGTCTGCCAAGTAATCAATGACCCACTGATCCAAATCATCTGTCATTACGATTCCATCGTTATTTTGTACAGAATAAATTAACTCTGACGGTCTATCGGCACATTCCCACAGTAAGATAGCCAGTGCAATAGTACTTTTAACATGAGGAAGCGATGATTTGATTCCAAGTTTTAAATCAAGCTCATCGTATACCGATATATTATCTGGTCTGTTCATTCTTTAACTCCTCCTTCATATCCTTCATAATTACCTCGGCAACAGCCGCAGCCAATAAAGGTGGTACAGCATTCCCCACCTGTTTCATTTGAGAACCCTTGTTTCCAACAAAACGAAACGTATCTGGAAATGATTGAATACGTGCGGCCTCTCTAACTGTAATCGCTCTGTTTAAAAATGGATGTGTAAACTTTCCTGAAGACGGCGTATCGAATCTTGTTGTAATAGTGACTGATATTTCATCTTTTCTCATTCGAGTCCATGTTCCACTATAAATCGACTTGGTAAGATGCTCTTTAGGTAATACCTCTCTTCCTGCATTCGGTGGAATCATAGCAAGTCTCTCTAAGGCTAATGCCGAATGCTTGGTCGCAACATGGTTGTATAATACCTCTGAATTTTTCCTAAGAAGTTTTTCATATTCACTTTCGGGCGGCATTTTGTATGCTTGCTCGTCTTGTCCTTCTCCAGACTCAAGAAACGCCAAGTCACTAATTGCATCCCATATCGTAACTGTATTGCTCTTTGGCTTCGGAAGACATGGTGCATTTCCTCCTAATTTTCCAATAATTACAGCTCTACGGCGATTCTGTGGTACTCCATAATCAGATGCATTCAATACACCATATTGTAATGAATACCCCATATCGTTGAATAATTCTTCTATCTCTTTGCGGAAATACCCACCCTCGGCGGTAAGTAGATTTGGTACATTCTCCATCACAAAATACTTCGGAGAAACAAGTTTCACTACTGCAACATAGTATTTAAACAAAAAATTCCTCTCATCATGAATGGTTTTTCTCTGACCTTTTTGTGAAAATCCCTGGCAGGGCGGGCCGCCAATGACAACATCAACCTTTCCCTTATACTGCCCAAAGGTTTTATCTAAATCCAGCGAGGTTATATCTCCGACAATCATTTTTGTGCTTTTGTGGTTTGCTGTGTAAGCAGCAGCAATTGATTTATCGTATTCATTTGCCACAAGCACATTGAATCCTCGCATTTCAAATCCAAGCGATAAGCCGCCTACACCGGCAAATAAATCAATTACTGTTGGTTTCATTTGGTTTTCCCTCTATTCTGGACTTTGCAATTTCAAAATAGTCTTTATTCAATTCGACTCCAATAAAATTTCGTCCCGTTCTCTTAGCAACAACACCTGTTGTTCCACTTCCCATAAATGGATCAAAAACCCATTCGTTTTCATTGGATAATATTTCTACAAAATGTTGTATTAAACTTTCCGGCTTTTGTGTTGGATGCTTACCATATCTTCTTTCTCCATTCGGAGTAACCGATGTCTCTATAAAATCATGAATCAAGGCTCCACTATTGTTAAAGGTTCCGGTTCGAGTTTTGTATGTGAAATATATCCAAGCTTCTGTTGAATTTACAAAATGCAAATTCATGTTTCTTGGCATTGGATTTGTTTTATGCCATATGCCCGTCGTCTTATAGTAAAAACCATGTTTTTCAGCCAACCGAATGATTGTTTCCACTTTAATAATTGCCATAAATACAATCATTGTACCGCCTTTTCTCATGACCTTTGCCGCCGCCTTGAAAAAGTCATCCATTGATTTTTCCCACTCATCAAATTCCATATCGTCCCATCCGGCAGAACCAAAAAAGTTATCTCGCATTTTGCTAAGATTGGTATCTCTATTCTTCATGAAATTTCCAAGGTTGTATGGAGGATCTGTAACTATCAGGCTTATGGATTTATCCTCCACTTTTTTCATGGCTGCTATACAGTCCTCGTTATATAATCTGATCTCAGGCATCGTAATTCTTCCTTCCTAATGTATTGATGATTACTCCGCGCTTTTTCCACTGGCTATCCATTCATCAAGTTCAGAACGCTTAAACTTCCAGAGTTTCCCCACGCGATGTGCCGGAATGTCTGGCTTTTTCTTTATCCAGTTGCGCAAAGTGACTGTCTTTATTCCTAAATACGCCGCAGCATCATCAATACTTATGTAATTGTCATCCATTAAATTATTATCAATCATAACATCACCTCTGCGGTTTGTGAAATAAACGCAAATATATAGACTATATTATGCCTCTTTCCGAATCAAATTTCAAGTAGTTTTCTGATATTTTGTTTCTTTATCTGCTATTTCATTATATTTGTTGATATTTATCTTGTTGCACACTGAACGATACCCAATACCCTTTACACGATAGCTCACAATGAACGATACCTCTTTTCTGCTATCGTTCATTGTTTGCACCCACCCATTCTCCCAGCCGCTATCCGCTGCTCGTCAAACACTGCAAAAAAGACAAAAAAAGAAAGCTTCCGAAATCCTGCATTTCAAAAGCCTTCTATCAAGCGGTTTTAAGCCTATTCTGTTGTCTGTGCGTATCGTATCTTTGTATCAATCCAATGGTCTTTATTTCATATACTTTATTGATTTCTGTTTTTCCTACAGTTCCAAGACGTGTGAGCAGTTCTGACACATCTGCCGGAGTAAAAAACTCTCCACCAGATTTTCCGGCATTTGATGCATACATAGTCATAA
>ERZ1106941.1994-NODE-1994-length-17172-cov-4.413040_pt1 | contig 17172 bp, 15 predicted proteins | sample MGYA00403670_ERZ1106941 | MGnify/ENA primary metagenome ERZ1106941 (study PRJEB35170, sample SAMEA104062400) | human gut metagenome | biome: human gut; feature: human-associated habitat; material: faeces | place: Denmark | collected 2012-06-04 ...
CAACGTTACAACCGATTATTTATTAGGTGTAAGTGAAGAAAATTTTTATAATAAAAACCATTTGATTTCATCATTGGAGCAAGTCGAAAAAACAATAGAAAATATTAAGAAGCATATAGAAAAATCATAATATATTCTAAAATTATCACAATTTTAAACAACATAAAACAAAAGGAAGTTGATTTTACTCAACTTCCTTTTTTTACGCATTTTTTACACATTAACAGTGAATTTATAGCCCTGTTTTTGTGCTTCGTCGATAACTTTGCCTAAAACGGAAGCGTTTGTTTTGCTGACTGCGTGAAGAAGCATTATTTCACCCGGGTGAAGATATTTTGTGATTTCGTTATACGCGGTTGTTTCATCTGTTTGATTTTGGGTATCCCAATCGGCATAAGCAAATGACCAAAATACGCTTTTATAACCGAGGTTTTTAGCAAGGGCGAGCGTACTTTGGCTGAACTCCCCTTTCGGAAATCTAAAAAGTTTCATTTCATAATTAAAATTCTTTTTAATATAATTATGAAGATACATAATTTCTTCTGTTGCGGTTTCTTCGCTTACTTCATCCATAGTATAATGGCGGTAAGTGTGATTGCCGACTATATGCCCCTCATCAATCATTCGCTTAATAAGTTTAGGATTATCCTTGGCAAAATCATAAGTTACGAAGAATATTGCTTTCACCTTTTTTTCTTTAAGCGTATCCAAAATGGCAGGTGTAAATCCGTTTTCATACCCTTCGTCGAAAGTCAGGCATATTGATTTTTTATCATCCAAAAGGAATGTGCCACCGAGACTTTTATACTGCCCGTTAAGCATTACGGGGTCAGTAGGCTGCTGGTGATTTTCTGCCCTGCCCGGCCCCCAAATAACTTTTTCGGTGCTGTATCCGTCTACACCCATATTATCTGCCTTTACCGTTGTATCAGCCACATTTGTGCTTGATGTTTCGCTTTTTTCACTTTGCGAATTTGTGCTTAAATTTGTGCTTGTATCAGTTAAAGTTGTTTCATTATTGCCGTTTGATTTGGTGCAGCCCCAAATAATTGCAAGCACACAAATTATTATGTTTGGTATTACTCGGTAATTTTCCAGCCAGCCGAAATAATGCCTTCGTCTTTACCGATATGAACAATAATGCTTTCAACCACATCATTATTCTTTTTCGCTGTTGTTATGTAAGCCTTGATATTAACATCACCGTTTGATGAATCATTACTTTCAAGGTTATGCAAAAGAACATCATTTTTTTCTCTTATAGTTTTAATTAAATGAGAGCGAATATCAATTTCCGAACTTTCTTTACATAAAATGGAAATTTTATAAGTGGTTTCCTCTTTATCACGCCTGTCTTTATTATAATGGCTTTTTTTGTTAATATAATCCGACAGCGGATGAAGCACCAAATGCACAATTACTATTGCAGCTGCAACGATGATTGCATAATAAATATTTTCAAGCGTACATAAAATACCCACTGCCGCAGTAGTCCATATAGTTGCCGCAGTTGAAAGGCCGCTGATTTTAGCTCCGTCACGCAAAATAAGACCTGCGCCGAGGAAGCCAACACCGCTTACTACCTGCGCGGCAATACGAGTTACATCAATATTATCCCCAAGTGCGATATATGAAAACGCTGTATAAGCATATGCACCCACGCACACAATAACATTGGTTAAAATGCCCGCCTGGTGTTTAGTCCACTGGCGTTCAAATCCTACAATAAAGCCTAAAAATATAGCAAGCGCAAGCCTGATTGCAAAGCCTAAAAAAGCAGTTATATCTAATATTTCCACTTTATTCCACTCCCTCAACAGATTTCATTTTCAAATAAGCGTTAATGAAACCGTCAAGGTCACCATCCATAACTGCGGTAATATTACCCATTTCAAAATTAGTCCTGTGGTCTTTAACCATTGTATATGGCATAAAGACATATGAACGAATTTGACTGCCCCAAGCGATTTCTTTTTGGTCGCCTTTAATATCTTCAATTCTTTCAAGGTTTTCTCTTTCCTTGATTTCAACAAGCTTTGATTTAAGCATACGCATTGCAACCTCACGGTTTTGGTGCTGACTGCGTTCAATTTGGCAGGATACCACAATGCCGGTAGGTATATGTGTAAGGCGAACAGCGGAAGAAGTTTTATTAACTTTCTGGCCGCCTGCGCCGGAAGCTCTGTAAACATCCATTTTAATATCTTCATCACGGATTTCAACATCCACATCATCATCTATTTCCGGCATAACTTCAACAGAAGCAAATGATGTGTGGCGCCTTCCCGATGAATCAAACGGGGACACCCTTACAAGACGGTGAATTCCCATTTCGCCCTTTAAATAACCGTATGCATTTTCGCCCTCAACAAGAATTGTGGCACTCTTAATACCGGCAACATCACCGTCAAGATAATCAAGAGTTGATACTTTATATCCGTGGCGTTCACCCCAGCGGTTATACATTCTAAACAGCATTTCTGCCCAATCCTGCGCTTCCGTTCCGCCTGCGCCTGCGTGGAAAGTAAGAAGTGCATTTTTACCGTCAAATTCACCGCTTAAAAGAGTTGATAAAGTAAGTGACTCAAGCTTTTTTTCAATTTCTTCAACAGAAGAAGTGCAGTCATCAAGCAAATCTGCGTCTTCCTCCTCATTTGCAAGTTCAATCATAACAAGTGCGTCATCATAATCATTTTTAACACCCTCATATGATGCAACCTTGGCTTTAAGTGAGCCGATTTTTTGCATTACTTTTTGGCTGTTTTCCATATCATCCCAAAAATCAGGCTTACTGCTTTCTTTTTCAAGCTCACTGATTTCTTCTTTAAGTGTGTCAATAGCAAGAGCTTCTTTTAAATTTTTAACTGTTTTTTCAGACTCCAAAAGTCTTAATCTTAATTCCTCGTACTCTATCATTATTTTAACTCCAAATAGCTCAAATTTATCTTAATATCAATATATTATATACGGAATATTTAATTCTTGTCAAGTTTAAAATAGATTTACAATATTTTAATCAATATATTGATTTATTATGGTAATTTAGATATAATAAATTAAATAGGTATTATTATAATTACCAAACGAAAGGAAATTGCTATGCCTTCATATAAAAACGAAAAATGCCCCGTTTGCAATACTGAATTTAAAGACGGCGATGATATAGTAACCTGCCCTGTTTGCGGTACTCCGCACCACAGAGAGTGTTATAACAAAATAGGCCACTGCATAAATGAAGATAAGCACAAAGACGGCTTTGAATTTAAAAAAACTGCAACTAAGCAGGAAGAGCCAAAGAATAACGAAAGTGAAAATAATACGCCATTCGGCGCATACTTTGTACCAAGCAGTGATGAAAATGAGCAAAAAGGCACTGCAAGTGCAAGTGAAAACAAAAACACTAAAAAATGTGTAAATTGCGGTGAAGAAATAAATAAAAATGCTCCTTTTTGCAACAAATGCGGTGCCAAGCAACCGTTCACCGCTTCAAACCAAAGTGTGCAAAACGAGCCTTTTATTCCAAGTGCTAACACGGGATATGAAAACAGTGATTTAAAAATCGACGGTGAAAGCGCAGAGGAAGTAGCCGGAGTAGTAAAAACCAACATTCCGAAATTTATGGAAAAATTCCAAAAGGGAAAGAAAATTTCTTGGAACTGGAGCGGATTTATATTTGGACCGTACTATCTTTTCTTCAGAAAAATGTATAAGGAAGGTTCAATATTCCTGGCTTTGCAGCTTATTGTAAGCCTTGTGGCGCAAGGTGTTTATGCAAAACCGTATGCCAAGCTTATGCAATTTGTTATGGATAACGCGGCAAGCTTTTCATCAGGCAATCTGTCAAATTCTTTGCTTAATAAATTCGTACCGCTTTATCAGGATATTTTTCCGATGGTGATGATAATATTAGGTGCAAATTTAATTTTTCATATTATCATTGCACTTTTTTGCGACGGTTTTTATAAATCAAAAGTTGTTAACACCGTTAGGCAAATTAACAAGAAGCTTGAAGAGGACAGTATGTTTGAGCAAATGATGCCTTTTCAAAACAGCGCACCTCTGTCACAAGAAGATTTAAAGAAATTATATTTAGGCAAAATGGGCGGAACAAGTTTATTTGCCCCTGTTTTAGCATTTTGCGCACTTGATATTATTACATCAATTATATCAAGGCTTTAAGAGAGGAAAAAATTATGAAAATAAGGAAAGCGATAATTCCTGCTGCGGGAATGGGTACAAGGGTATTGCCTGCATCAAAAGCAATACCTAAAGAAATGCTCAATATTGTTGATAAACCTGCAATTCAGTACATAGTTGAGGAGGCTTTTGCTTCCGGTATTGAAGAAGTGCTTATCATCACCAACAGAGGAAAAGGCGCTATTGAAGACCATTTTGACCACGCATATGAGCTTGAAAGCAATCTTGCAGGAATCGAAAGCAAAAAAGATATTTACAATGATGTCGTTGCCTGCTCAAATTTCGGCAATATATTTTTCATCCGCCAGAAAGAAACAAAGGGTTTGGGCCACGCTGTATTGTGCGCTAAAAGCTTTGTAGGAAACGAACCTTTTGCAGTGCTTTACGGTGATGATGTAATTATTTCCGACACACCTGTTACAAAGCAGCTTTGTGATGCTTATGATAAATATTCAAAGGGCTGTGTAGGTGTTAAGCCTGTGCCTAAAAAGGATATTACAAAATACTGCACACTTGCTGTGGAAAAGCTTGAAGGAAACTGCTTTAACTGCACAGATATGATTGAAAAGCCGAAGCCGGAAGAAATTATGTCTAACTATTCAATTTTAGGAAGAGTTGTTTTGCCGCCTGAAATTTTTGATATACTTGAAAACACTCCGCTTGGTGCCGGAAACGAGCTTCAGCTTACCGACGCTATGAAAACACTTGCACAAACCCAGGGTGTTATTGCTGTTGATTACGAGGGTAAGAGGTATGATATGGGCAACAAATTCGGCATACTGCAGGCTAATATTGAAGTCGGACTTAATCATCCCGATACTAAAGAAGAATTAAAAGCATATATCAAAGAACTTGCAAAAACACTTTAATAATATTTTTTTATTTGACAAAATATTGTAATATTTTATACATTTATTTGCTATATTATTAAGGCTGACTGATAAAAGGTCAGCCTTTTTAATAATTAAAGAAAGGAATAAGGATAATATGAACGAACAATATTATTACACTCCTAATTTTAATAACAGCCAAAACGACTATATGAAAAAGCAGATTGAGCGTGACGCAATTGCGAGAAGGCAAAAAAGCGAACTTCGAAAAATCAGTTCTTTTTTAGGCTCGGCAATTATTTTGTACTTGGTATTTCAAGTTATAGTATCAATCGTTATGTCAAAAGTAACCTTGGCAAAAGGAAGTACCGTATATGACCTTTACCAAAGCAATGCCGCTTTCAGCTACGCTGTAAATATTTTATTTATATCTATTCTTTCGGTAGGATTACCTTTCGGCCTTGTTGCACTTATTAACAGAAAGAAATACAAAACCCCGATTGTTCCTACAAAGCCGCTGAAATTCGGCACTGCTGCCGTTTGGATATGCTTTGGAATGGGGCTTTGCGTTATTGCAAATGCCGGCACAAGCTTTCTTGTTACATTTTTCAAAAATCTCGGCATTACATTAACGCAAGGTGATGTAGCAAAGCCAAATTCGATTTTTGAATGCATACTTGATATTATAGGAATTGCAATTGTTCCCGCTATATGTGAGGAATTTGCAATGAGATGCTGTGCGCTCGGCTTACTTAAAAATTACGGTAAAGCATTCGGTGTTGTATCCGTAAGCGTTGTATTCGGGCTTCTTCACGGAAATGTAATTCAGTTTATTTTTGCATTTTTGGTAGGTTTGGTTCTTGCTTACATCACTATTAAAACAGAAAGTATTATTCCCGCAATGTGTATTCACGCTTTGAATAACGGAATGTCGGCAGTTAGTGACACCGTGAATTATGCCGCAGGAAAAGAAGTTAATGTTACAGTTGGATTTTTTGCTTTTTGGCTTTTAGTGGGCATAATTGCCACAATATACCTTGCAATCAAGCGCAAGTTAACAATTCCTAAAGATGACGGAAACTGCGTACTCACTTTGGGTGAAAAGGTGTCATCATTCTTCTTTCCGGGTATGATTTTACCGTTTATAGTTTTAATAATTATGACTGCGCAAACAGTAAAAATAGGATGAATATGACTGACGAAGAAATAATGAGAAAAGCAATTGAACTTGCTAAAATAAGCGGTGACGAGGGCGAAGTACCCGTAGGTGCAGTTGTAACTAAAAACGGCGAAATTATAGCCACTGGGCGCAATCGCCGTGAACTTGGCAAAAACGCGCTTTATCACGCAGAAATCGAAGCTATAAACAATGCCTGCCAAAAACTCGGCGGGTGGCGGCTGTGGCAATGCGAACTTTATGTAACGCTTGAACCCTGCCCTATGTGCGCAGGCGCAATAATAAATTCACGAATTAAGCGTGTGGTTTACGGGGCAAGTGATTTAAAAGCAGGCTCTTTCGGCTCGGTGGTTAATTTCAACTCACTGCCATATAATCACAAACCGGAAATCATAGGCGGTATATTAGAAGAAGAATGTGCCGCACTTTTAAGCAATTTCTTTTTAAAGCTCCGGCAAAAGCGTGCTGAAAAACAAAGAGATTGACAATTTAACAAAATAGTTATATAATCTATCTAACTTAATAAGTCAGGGGTGCTTTGATTATTCAAGGCTGAGATTATACCCTTCTAACCTGTTTGGTAATGCAAGCGTAGGAAGACGAAGATTTTATAACCGATAGCACCTGTATATATTGCAGGTGCTTTTTCTTTTGGCTTATTAAAATAAGATGAAAGGAGATATAATAATGGCAAACTCATCAATCAATAAAACAAGAAAGCTTTGTGAAACAGCTATTATGCTTGCTCTTGCGACTGCCCTTTCATATGTAACTATTTTCAAATTACCTATGGGTGGTTCAATCACACTTTTCAGCCAAGTACCGATTATAATTATCGGCTATCGCTATGGGGCAAAATGGGGCATTTCAACCGGTATTATTTACGGTATACTTCAAATGCTTCTTCAAGGTCTTGGCAACTTTGCCTATGTAAAAGGCTTTGTGGCTTACCTCATTCTCATTCTTGCAGACTATGTGCTTGCATTTATGTCACTCGGCCTTGGCGGTGCAATGTTCAAAAAAGCAGTTAAAAATCAGACTGTTGCTCTTGCACTCGGCGCATTCTTCGGCTCACTTCTTCGTTTTATCTGTCACTTTGTATCAGGTGTAACTATTTGGGGCGAATATGCTGACGGCTGGAAATCTGTTTGGGGTTACAGCGCTTCATACAACGGCTCATACATGGCAGTTGAAGCTGCACTTTCAGTTCTTGCTGTTGTTGTTTTAAGCCTTGTTCTTGATTTTTCAAAAGAAAATTTAAGAAAAACTAAAAAAGCTGAATAATTTTTGCAATAAGCAATAAAAAACACCGAAGATGTGAAAATCTTCGGTGTTTTATTTTATATTATCAGAATAATCCGGTTTCTTCTATCTTCTTTTCAAAGAAGCGCATTGGCTTGCGGAACATATATCTGAACAATGTACCTATAAACAAACCGATGAAGAAATATACAAAGAGTTTTGCAAGGCAAATCCAATAATTATTACCGTAAGTGCCGCATACACATTCCCTAAATGCATCAATAACAAATGTATACGGCAAATAAGGATTGATTGCTCTGAAGAAAGCAGGTGTTACATCAATCGGGAATGTACCGCCGCAGCCACCAAGCTGAACAACAAGCATAATTACCGCAACAGCCTTGCCGATATCGCCCCACGCTGCCACGAGCGAATAAATAAAGAATGTAAATACAAACGAAGCGCAAAGGCCTGCGAAAATAAACTTTAACGGGTGATAACACTGTATCTTAAGGAAGTAGAGGTCACCAAGGCAAATTATAAGCCCTTGAATGAGTGATATTGTAAGGAAAATCAGCGACCTGCCAAAATATTCTTCACGCGGTTTTATTTTTCCGATTTCCTTTTTATTCGATACTTTCGGCTTTATAAGTGCCACAAGAATGATAGCACCAACCCACAAAGCAAGTGTGCTGTAAAACGGAGCCATTGCCGAACCGTAATTATCAAGTCCATAAACCTTTTCGGTATTTACGGTTACCGGGCAAGCTATAAATTCGCCGAGTTCGTCTGAATTTCCTTCGCTCAAATTAACAAGTGCATTTACAAGCTCACTGTCACTCAAACCGTTAAGCTTTTTAGAAAGATTATCAAGCTGTGTTGCACAATTGCTAATTAAAGCGTGAAGTGAAGTTAAAAGGTCGTCACCGGCTGAAATTGAACCGTTAAGTGATTTTACAAGAGCATTTAACTGCGGTGATTGATTTTCAATTGTAGTAAGAAGATTTGATACATCAAAAAGTACATCAAGCAAGCTGTCAATCGTATTATCAAGCGAAGGTTTTATATCGCTTTCATATGTTGATAGGCTTGAATCAAGTGTTTTTGAAACTTCGCTGAGCTTATTTGCCACATCGTTGACTTTTTTTGATGTATCACCCTGAAGCATTTTATTAAGTTCATTTTCAACGCCGCCAAGCCTTGAATCTGCAGTTTTGAGTATTTTTACAAGTGCTTTCACCGCACTTAAAGGCTTCGGTAAGCTATTGTTTACATTTTCAAGTGTAGGCACTATTGCCTGAAGCTCTTTTCTTGCCTGAACACATTCAGCCAAAACCGACTTTATTTCAGCCTGTGCTTTTTCAGTTGTTACATTATTTATTTTTTTAAGATTATTTGCTGAATTTTCAAGCTTTTTACTGCTTGATGTCAGCACATCACCTACCGAAGAAGTTACAACATCAACACTGCTTTCGGCAACTTTGATTGCGTCTTGTGTGTTATTAACAACATTTTGTGTATCCCCCAAAACAGAACTTAAATCTGTTTTGCTCAATGTTTTATTAAGGTCTTGCGCAACTTCCATAACACCTTCAAAACCGTCAATTGTTTTTTCAATGGATTTAACGGCAGATTTTGCAGAATCAATCTGATTTTGAAGATTTTGGAATATATTTGTTCCGTCTTTCTTACCCTCTTCAATAACTGTGCCGAGAAGTTTATTTACAAGGTTAACAACAGTTGTTACAAACGATTCATTAACTTCCGTTTGCACTGTTTGAACTACTTTATCCGTAATTTTTGTGGCAATGGCATTTTTCTTTTCATTTGCGTAATAAGTTATTTTAGGTTGCTTAAAGTTTTTAGTCATAATACTTGTAAGCGACTTACTAAAACCTTTTGGAATTTCAATTCCGGCATAATAATCACCGGCTTTAATTCCGTTCATTGCTCTCTCTTTTGAAACAAATTGCCAGTCAATAACATTATTGCCCTTTAAATTACTTTTAATTTGGTCGCCGACATTTATTTCAACACCCTTATATTCATAGCCCTCATCATTTATAACAACGGCAATTTTCATATTTCCGGTGCTTGCAGGGCCGTATGGGTCCCAGTTGGCATATATATTAAACCAAGCATAAAGAGAAGGCAAAACCGCAATGCCGACAGCAAGTATAATTGCCATTGAGTTGGTAAATATTTTCTTTAAATCGCGCTTATAAATTTTTAAAATATTTTTCATTTCTTCGCCCTCCCGTCTTTCTTGCTCTGTTTTTTGTCTTTTTTCTTTTGTTCTCTCATTTGCTTCTTTTCAAATTTCTTTTGCCTCAGCTCTTCCTCGTATTCATCATCTTCATCATCTTCGGCTTCATTTTTATCTTCGGCAAAAATCGAATATTCGCCGAATTCTATTTGGTTATCATCTTCAAGATAAGGAATAACTTTAGACTTAACAAGATATTTGCAATAATCCGTTATCAAAAAGATATTTACAAGAACAAATATAATGATTATCCACATAATAAGCCAAAATGATTTGCTCCCGCCGTTTGAACACACAATAATCCCAACCGCAGTAAAAATTAAGAAAAATATTGCACAAACAATTTTTGTAATTTCAAGATATTTGCAACCGCGATGATAATGTTTAATAATGAGCGAGCGGAGAAGTTTATATTTAATTACTATATTTTCTTCATTTTCTTCAAAAAGATATTCTTCTTTTTGCTGCAATTCGTCCATACATACTTCCCTTTCTGAATTATTACGATTAGTATATCACTTTAATACTATTAGTCAATACTTTTTGTGAGTTAAATTATAATTTTTGTATACTTGTATAAATAGCTAATTGTTTTTCATCAAAAATTAGTAAAAATTAAGTGAAAATAATCAAAATCAAAGATTATTTTCACTTAATTTCCGCTATTTAGCCACTTTACCGTTTAGCATATATCCACCGGCATTTCTGTAAGTGGCGCAGAAATAACTCCAATCTCCGCTGTCCTTATAATTTCCGGTTTCCATAAGATACCATTTACCGTCAATTTTGATTTCGCACCAATAGTGGCTCCATTTCTTTTTAGGTGTGCCGCGCCAACCCTGCACAATCCTTGCTTCATAGCCGAGATATGTGAGCATCATAGCGTAAGCACCGTTATATTGCAGGCACTGGCCTGCTTTTTTATTAAATATTGCATCAACATATGAAAGGCCTGCAATTTTGTTAAATTTTGCACCCTTTACATAATCAACCTTTTCGTTTATCCATTCAAGTGTGTACTGCGCTTTTTGCATATCGCTCCAACCCTTTTTAAAATGCTTTTTGGCAAATTTTTTAAGAGTTTTCTTATCTTTATTTGAAAGATATACAGTCCAGGCAGTTTTGTTCTTTTTAGTGCGGGTATTTACTACGGTAACCTTGTTCTTTTTCTTTTTGGATTTTTTTGCCGCACGAAAACGAGCTTCACCCACATCGCTTGTTGCAATATATGATTCTGACACGCAAATTGAATTTTTATATGCCTTTATATAATAATTATAATCATTCTTATAATTATTTACACCTTTAACGGTGTATGAATTTTTATCACCTGCAACAATGGCTACACACTTATCGTTTTGATAAATTTCGTAATAATCAAAGCAGTTATATTTTTTCCATTTTATCTTTTCACTCTTTGTTTTGGTGGTAAGAGTTAATTCGCCTAAATATACTGTTATATCTTCTGCATATTGGGCATCAAATTGATAATAATTTACACCGCCGCAGGATACAAAGCTACAAACAGCAAAGCTGTATTTTGACGGAACTTTGCCTGTATAGTATGAATAGGTATATTCATAATATCTTGAATTCACGCTGCTAAAAGCATTTGGCGATATGGTGGCAACGCATTTATATTCACTCCCGTTTTGGCTCATAAAAACCATATAACCGTCTGAATATTTATCTGCACTTTCGCCTTGATTATAATAACTGCTCCAGGAAACATTGATATTACCCGAATTTTCATCATAATCTGTATAAATATATTGCATTGACCTGTCACCGATTATGAAATCGACAACATTTGAAGGTGTACTTTCCTGCTCACCGTATTCGCCTGCAGACGAGGTTTTTGATGTTACATAAGCAAAATACCTGCCCTTTGGCAAATCCATAATACTTGTGTAATTTGAAAATACGCTTTTATAGTACGAAAAATTGTAACCGTCAGAACTTAAATAAACATTATAATTATCAACCGGATAAGTATCATTCCAAGTTAAATCAACATAATCTAAGCCCTCATAATCCTTTGAAACAACAGGAGCATAAACCTCTGCGGCAGAAGCACACAGAGGCACAGCACCCAATATACACACTATGCAAAGAAAAACGGAAATTGATTTTAAAAATACTTTTTTCATTTTATCTCACTTAATTTACTGATTATACATTTATTTCAACATCTATGCCAAGCAAATCCTTTTCCTTTTCAAGAATAGGCTTAATAACTTCGTTTAAGAAATCTGCTGTTTGCTGCGGCGCTCTGCCTACAAAATTAGCAGGCTTTAAGATAGCTAAAATTTCTTCTTTAGTAGTCATAAATGCAGGGTCATTGGCAATTCGGTCAACAAGGTCATTCTTGCCGCCTTCAACTTTAACAACCGCACCGGCTGCCATTGAATGCTGGCGGATTCTTTCGTGAAGTTCCTGCCTGTCGCCGCCTTTTTTAACTGCGTCCATCATAATATTTTCGGTTGCCATAAACGGAAGCTCACTCATAAGCCTTGATTCAATTACCTTTGGATAAACTACAAGGGCCGATGTTACATTGATATATAAATCAAGAATACCGTCAGTTGCGAGAAAAGCTTCTGCAACTGAAACACGCTTATTAGCCGAGTCATCAAGTGTTCTTTCAAACCACTGTGCAGATGCAGTCCAAGCAGGATTAAGCGCATCAATCATAACATAGCGGGAAAGTGACGCAATTCTTTCACTTCTCATAGGATTGCGTTTATATGCCATTGCAGAAGATCCGATTTGGTTCTTTTCAAACGGTTCTTCAATTTCTTTAAGATTTTGAAGAAGCCTTAAATCATTTGAAAACTTGCAGCAAGATTGAGCAATAAGGCCAAGGCAATTGCAAACAATTGTATCAAGTTTTCTTGCATATGTTTGGCCGCTTACAGGGAAGCAAGCCTTAAAATTCATTTTTTGAGCAATTTTGCGGTCAAGCTCTTTGCACTTTTCGTGGTCGCCGTCAAAAAGTTCAAGGAAAGATGCCTGCGTACCTGTTGTTCCCTTTGAGCCAAGGAGCATAAGAGTATCAATTACATGGCAAATTTCTTCATAATCCATTACCAAATCCATAAGCCAAAGAGTTGCTCTTTTACCTACGGTAGTAGGCTGTGCCGGCTGAAAATGTGTAAAGCCGAGGCAAGGCATATCCTTATACTCATCTGCAAATTTGGAAACAGACGCAATAGCGTTAACAAGCTTTTTCTTAATAAGCAAAAGTGCTTCACGCATAGTGATAACATCTGTATTATCACCTACATAGCAGCTTGTTGCACCAAGGTGGATGATAGGTTTAGCCTTTGGGCATTGTTCACCGTAAGCGTGAACATGGCTCATTACATCGTGGCGAAACTTCTTTTCATACTCTTTTGCAACATCATAATTGATATTATCTGCATTTGCTTTAAGTTCATCAATCTGCTCTTGGGTAATATCAAGTCCGAGTTCCTTTTCAGCTTCTGCAAGAGCAATCCAAAGCTTTCTCCAAGTTTTAAACTTAAAGTCAGGTGAATAAATATACTGCATTTCTTTTGATGCATAGCGTGCATTAAAAGGTGAATTATATGTATCGTTTGGCATTAGTCAAGTCCTACTCTCTTCATCATTTCTGCATAAGCGTCCTCTACACCGCCGAGGTCACGACGGAAACGGTCCTTATCAAGCTTTTCGTGAGTTTTGCTGTCCCAAAAACGGCAGGTATCAGGGCTGATTTCATCAGCAAGAACGATAGTACCGTCTGAAGTTTTACCGAATTCGAGCTTAAAGTCGATAAGTTCAACACCGATTGAAAGGAAATATTCTTTTAAAACTTCGTTTACTTTGAAAGCATATTTCTTAATAGTATCAATATCTTCCTGGGTAGCAAATCCGCATGATACAGCGTGGTAGCCATTGATAAGCGGGTCGCCGAGGTCATCATCTTTATATGAAAATTCGATTGACGGGCAAACAAAATTCATTCCTTCTTCAAGTCCGAGCCTTTTGCAGATTGAGCCTGCTGCACGGTTACGGATAATAACTTCAAGAGGAACGATTGTAACTTTCTTTACTGCTGTTTCTCTGTCTGAAAGTTCTTTAACAAAATGGGTTGGAACGCCCTTTTTTTCAAGAATTTGCATAAGGTAGTTAGACATCTTATTGTTTACAACACCCTTGCCTGCAATAGTACCTTTTTTAAGGCCGTTAAATGCAGTTGCATCATCCTTGTAATCAACAATTACGATTTCAGGGTCATCAGTAGCCCAAACTTTTTTTGCCTTGCCTTCATAAAGCTGTTCAGTCTTTTCCATATTTAAATATCTCCTTTATTTTAAAAATTATTAAATTTATTATTTTTTGTATGTCTTTTTAATTCTTTCAATTGCTTCAACAGTCTTTTCATCATTACCGAAAGATGTTAAGCGGAAGTAGCCTTCACCTGCCGGGCCGAAACCTGAACCCGGTGTGCCTACTACCTGGCATTTTTCAAGAAGTTCATCAAAGAATTCCCAAGAAGTGTAACCTTCAGGAACCTTGAGCCATACATACGGTGAGTTTACACCGCCGTAACATTTAAAGCCGGCATCGCAAAGGCCGTCATAAATAACTCTTGCATTCTTTTGATAATAAGCAAGCGTTTCTTTAATCTGCTTCTGACCTTCTTCGGTATAAATTGCTTCGGCTGCTCTTTGAGTAATATATGATACACCGTTAAACTTTGTAGCCTGGCGCCTTGCCCAAAGAGGATTAAGGCTTGTGCCGTTAAATACAAGTTCTTTAGGTACTACTGTGTAACCGCAGCGCATACCGGTAAAGCCGGCAGTTTTAGAAAATGAGCGAAGCTCAATAGCGCAGGTTTTTGCACCCTCAATTTCATAAATTGATTTTGGAATATCATCTTCAACAACAAATGCTTCATATGCCGAGTCAAAAAGAATAAGTGAATGATGTTCATTTGCAAAATCAACCCACTTTTTAAGCTGCTCTTTTGTAGCAACCATACCTGTTGGGTTATTTGGGAAGCAAAGATAAATTACATCCGGAATTTCACTCGGAATATCAGGTGTAAAATTATTTTCTGCTGTGCAAGGCATATAGATAATATTTGACCAAAGTCCGTTTTCATCCTTATCTCCGCTTCTGCCTGCCATAACATTTGTATCTACATATACAGGGTAAACAGGGTCGCAAATTGCAACTTTGTTATCAACTGCAAAAATATCGCCGATATTACCGCAGTCGCTCTTTGCTCCGTCAGAAAGGAAAATTTCATCTTTTGCAATATCAATTCCCCTGTCGGTATAATCGTGCTTTTGGATAGCGTCAAGAATAAAATCATATCCGTATTCAGGCGGGTATCCCTTGAAAGTAGCTTCATTTGCCATTTCATCAACAGCTTTGTGCATTGCATCAATAACTGCCGGTGCAAGCGGCTTTGTTACATCGCCTATTGAAAGGCGGATAACATCAGCGTCAGGATGAGCAGCTTGGTATTCCCTCTGCTTTTTAGCAACAGTTGAGAAAAGATAGCTTGACTCAATCTTCAAAAAGTTTTCATTGATTTTCATATTATTTTAAACCTCCATTTTATACAAAATATGTTAATCAAATTTATTCAAATCAACCTCGCCGGTAAACACTTGTGTTGCAGGGCCGGTCATATACACACTGTCGTTTTCATCACCGCTCCAGCTAATATCAAGGTCACCGCCGATTAGGTGAATGGTAACATCATTATCGCAAAGGCCCAATGTAATTGCCGCAACAGCGGTTGCGCACGAGCCTGTGCCGCAAGCAAGCGTTTCGCCTGAACCTCGCTCATAAACACGCATTTCAATATTATGCCTGTCAATAACTTTTGCAAATTCGGCATTTACCCTGTCAGGAAAAATATCCGTATTGCCTTCGCACGCCTTACCGTATTTTTCAAGGTCAAAATCACTCGGATGTTCGTCAATAAACATAACTGCGTGCGGATTGCCCATTGATACACAGGTCATTTTAAACTCTCTGTCAATAATAGCAATAGGCTCATCAATCGCTTTATCCCCATTTGCATTAACGGGAATATCACTGCAAGCAAGCGACGGTTTGCCCATATCAACCTTGGCACTTACAACTTCACCGTTTTTTACATTTACATCAATGTATTTTACTGCGCCCATTGATTCGATAGTAAATGATGTTTTATCCGTAAGCTTATGGTCATAGCAGTATTTTGCAACGCATCTTATTCCGTTGCCGCACATTGCACCCCTTGAACCGTCTGCATTATACATAACCATTTCAAAATCTGCTTTTGTGCCTTTTTTTATAAGGATAATTCCGTCGCCGCCTACTCCAAAATGGCGGTCAGATAAAATAATTGCAGCTTTTTCCTCATTTTCGACAAATTCCTTGGTGCAATCAATGTATATATAGTCATTGCCGCAACCATGCATCTTTGTAAAAACCATAGTATCATCCATTCAAAAATTATTTGCAAATATATTATATGTACTACATAAAATCGTTGATTATTTCCTGCGCAAGAGTTGCGATTTTTTTGCCCATTTTCATACTTTCGCGCTGAAGATATTTGTGTGCCTGCATTTCCGAAAATCCGTTTACTTCCCTAAGTATAAGCTTTGCCTTTGCAATAACTTCATTTTCACCGTCTTTTCGCCTGGTGAAGCTTGACACACTGTTTGCAAGCACACTTACCGTGCTTAAAAATTCCTGCCTGTCAACCGGAAGCGGAAGATAAACAAGATTGCTCATAAAACTGTCGGTATCCCCACGGGTGAGTGCAACAATATCAAACCCCGGCGGTAAATGCTCGGCTATATTACCGGCTGTCATATCTCTCAAACTTTCGGCACATACAATTACGCCCTCGCTCATTTCCTGCGCAATGCTTAAAACGCTTGCACCGGTTGCACAAACATAGGTAACATTAAAGCCTTCGCATTCGAGAAGAGAGCGCAATTTAAGAGCTGTATCCTTTGACGGATATGCTACAAGAATATCACGCATACTCTCCACCTCTGCCTTGCAAATATCTAATACGCTCATTATAACATATATAATACTTATTATACAATAGAAATCATCAACTTTTATTATACAAATTCACCCTTAAATCAGAAGGTATTTATTGTTAAAAATAGCTCATCTCTGGCATTCCATTCTTTATACATTTCTAACAATTTACACAGATTTTAGATAAATTTAACATTTTTTTGTAACAAAGTAACCAAAAACCGCTTGATTATTTGTTGCAAAGGTGATATTATTAAATCATATTATAGGTATAATAGCACAAAATTATATTTTTTGTGCTTTCACACAAAGTAAAGGAGATGAAAATTTGGCAAAATTAGACAAAGATTATGAATTCCCTTTATATATTTTCCACCAGGGAAAAAATTATAAGGCATATGAATTTTTCGGCTGTCATAGAATTAAGGGAGATA
>ERZ1106941.2014-NODE-2014-length-16989-cov-68.295087_pt1 | contig 16989 bp, 13 predicted proteins | sample MGYA00403670_ERZ1106941 | MGnify/ENA primary metagenome ERZ1106941 (study PRJEB35170, sample SAMEA104062400) | human gut metagenome | biome: human gut; feature: human-associated habitat; material: faeces | place: Denmark | collected 2012-06-04 ...
GAACGGCAAAATTTTTTACACTTCTATTACTTCTTTATCGCACATCAGTAAAGAGCCAGGGCGTGAAGCAGCTGGTCGCGGGCGGCGGCGTTGCCCTGATCGGCGTGACCCTTGTCCCGCTGCTGTCCGGGCTGCTGGGCTAACCTCAACTTATCCGTACATCCACCTTTGAGACCCCACCGCGCTCTCCCGCTCACATGGGAGGGCGCGGGAAAGGAGGTATCTTTGCTTGATTAGTGAGATCATCGAGAAATGGATAAAAGGCATTTTGATAGATGGCATCACGGGCAACCTCTCCGGCCTGTTCGACAACGTGAACGCCAAGGTGGGCGAAATCGCTTCGGACGTTGGTTCTACCCCGCAGGCATGGAACAGCGGCATTTTCAATATGCTGCGCAGGCTTTCCGAAACGGTAGTACTGCCCATTGCAGCGGCCATCCTTGCCCTTGTGATGTGCCATGAGCTTATCCAGATGATTACCGAAAAGAACAATATGCACGACTTCGATACTTCCATGTTCTTCCGCTGGATTTTCAAGTCTGCCTTTGCCATCCTCATTGTCAGCAACACATGGAATATCGTTATGGGTGTGTTCGATGCCACCCAGAGCGTTGTCAACCAAAGTTCCGGCGTTATCATTGGCGAAACATCCATCCACTTTGACCGCCTGATACCCGGACTGGAATTTCAGCTGGAAAGCATGACCATTGGCAGTCTGCTCAGCCTGTGGTTCCAGACCCTTGTGGTGGGCCTGACCATGAACATCCTGTCCATCTGCATCTTCCTTGTGACCTATGGACGCATGATTGAAATTTATGTGGTCACAGCGTTGGGGCCTATCCCGCTGGCGACCATGGGCAGCAGCGAGTGGCGCAGCACCGGGCAGAACTACTTGAAGTCTTTGCTGGCACTGGGTTTCCAAGCGTTCCTGATTATGATTGTCGTGGGCATCTATGCGGTGCTGATACGCAACATTTCGGGTGCGGCGGACATTGCCGGGGCCATCTGGGGCTGCATGGGCTACACCGTGCTACTCTGTTTCTGTCTGTTCAAGACCGGCAACATCAGCAAATCCGTGTTCGGTGCCCATTGAGAAAGGAGCGTTTGAATGGCGTATGTGACCGTTCCCAAAGATTTGACCCATGTAAAATCCAAAGTCTTGTTCGGGCTGACCAAGCGGCAGCTGGTCTGCTTCGGCGGTGCGCTTCTCACGGGCGGACCGCTTTATTTTTTGGCCCGGAACTATCTTTCCAACAGTGCAGCGGCCCTGCTGATGATTTTTGCCATGCTGCCGGGGCTGCTGTTCGCTCTGTTCGAGCGGCATGGCCAGCCCCTTGAAGTGGTGATTCAGCAAATGATTCAGTGCTGCTTTATCCGTCCCAAGGAAAGGCCCTATCAAACCAACAATGCTTACGCCGCCCTTGTGCGGCAATACCAAATGGAACAGGAGGTAAAGGCCATTGTCCAGAAAAACGATACCCCGCGAAACCGAAAAGCCCAAAAAGCTCACCCGCGCCCAGAAAAAAGAAATTGATGCCGTTATCCGCAAGTACAAGGGTGACGGCAAGCCCCGCACGGCACAGGCCACCATCCCGTATGAGGCCATCTACCCTGACGGTGTGTGCCGCATTGACCGACGCACATTCTCCAAGTGCATTGCCTTCGAGGACATCAGTTATCAGCTGGCCCAGCCGGAAACAAGAACCGCCATCTTTGAACACCTGTGCGACCTGTACAACTATGTGGATGCTTCCATCCATGTGCAGCTTTCGTTTTTGAATCGCAAGGTTGACCCGGTGCAGTACGCAAAAAGTTTTGAGATCGCACCGCAGGGAGATGATTTCGACGACATCCGCGCCGAGTACACGGCCATCCTGCAAAAGCAGCTTGCCAGCGGCAACAACGGCATTGTGAAAACCAAGTACCTGACGTTCACCATCGAGGCCGACAGCCTGAAAACGGCGCGGGCCCGGCTGACCCGCATTGGCCTTGACCTGCTGGGCTATTTCAAGACCATGGGCTGCGTGGCGCACGTTATAGACGGGCAGGAGCGTTTGGAAGTTCTGCACGGCATCTTCCACCCGGACGGCGAACCGTTCCGCTTTGAATGGGACTGGCTGGCACCCTCCGGCCTGTCCACCAAGGACTTTGTGGCTCCATCCTCCCTCTGCTTCGGCACGGCCAAGACCTTTGGGTTGGGCGGCAAGTATGGAGCTGTGAGCTTTTTACAAATCCTTGCGCCGGAACTTTCGGACGAAATGCTGGCCGACTTCCTCAAAACGGAAAGTGGCATTCTCGTCAATCTCCATGTGCAGGCCATTGACCAGACCGAGGCCATCAAAACCATCAAGCGGAAGATAACAGACCTTGATGCCATGAAGATTCAGGAGCAGAAAAAGGCTGTCCGTTCTGGGTACGACATGGACATCCTCCCCAGCGATCTTGCCACCTACGGCGAGGATGCCAAAAAGCTGCTGAACAAATTGCAGACCCGGAACGAACGGCTTTTCATGCTGACTTTTTTAGTTCTGAACGTAGCCGATACCAAGCAGAAGCTGGGCAACGATGTGTTCCAAGCCGCAGGTGTGGCCCAGAAATACAACTGTTCCCTTATCCGGCTGGACTACCAGCAGGAGCAAGGCCTTGTGTCCAGCCTGCCGCTGGGCATCAACCAGATAAAGATTCAGCGCAGCCTCACCACCTCCAACGTGGCGGTGTTTGTGCCCTTTGTCACGCAGGAGCTTTTCCAGAGCGGTGCGGCCATGTACTACGGCATCAACGCAAAATCCCACAACATGATCATGCTGGATCGCAAGCAGGCCCGGTGTCCCAACGGCCTAAAGCTGGGCACTCCCGGCAGCGGCAAATCCATGAGCTGCAAGTCTGAAATCGTCAGTGTGTTTTTAACGACCGCTGACGATATTTTTATTTCAGACCCAGAGGCCGAGTATTATCCGCTGGTCAAGCGGCTGCATGGGCAGGTCATTAAACTTTCGCCTACCAGCAAGGACTATGTGAATCCTTTGGACATCAACCTGAATTATTCCGAAGATGACAGCCCGCTGGCCTTGAAGTCGGATTTTGTGCTGTCGTTCTGTGAGCTGGTCATGGGCGGCAAAACAGGTCTGGAAGCGATTGAACGCACCGTGATAGACCGTGCCGTGAAAGCCATCTACCGCCCCTATCTGGCGAATCCCTGCCCGGAGAATATGCCGATTTTGTCTGACCTCCACCAAGCCCTGCTCGACCAGCACTTGCCGGAAGCGGACCGGGTAGCGCAGGCACTGGACCTGTATGTGTCCGGCTCGCTGAACGTTTTCAACCACAAAACGAATGTGGACATCCACAACCGGCTCGTGGCCTTTGACATCAAAGAGTTAGGCAAGCAGTTAAAAAAATTAGGGATGCTCATTATCCAAGACCAGATATGGGGCCGTGTCACCCAGAACCGCAGCCAAGGCAGGGCCACATGGTATTTTGCAGACGAGTTCCATTTGCTCTTGAAAGAAGAACAGACCGCTGCTTATTCCGCAGAAATCTGGAAACGCTTCCGCAAATGGGGCGGCGTGCCCACGGGCGCCACCCAGAATGTGAAGGACCTTCTTTCGTCCCCGGAGATTGAAAACATTCTGGAAAACAGCGACTTCATCACGCTGCTGAATCAGGCATCCGGCGACCGCAAAATCCTGTCGGAACGGCTGAACCTCTCCGCAGACCAGCAGAAGTACATCGACAATTCCGAACCGGGCGAAGGACTGCTGATTTTTGAAAATGTGGTGCTGCCGTTTTCCAATCCCATTCCGAAAAACACCCAGCTCTATAAAATCATGACCACCCGGCTCAACGAGGTGGTGGAGCTATGAGCTTAACGCATTTCAGCTTGTTTTCCGGCATCGGCGGCATCGACCTTGCCGCAGAAGCGGCGGGTTTTACTTCGGTCTGTCAATGCGAGTGGGCGGCGTTCCCCGCCGCTGTGCTGGCAAGCCACTGGCCGGAGGTTCCCCGATTTCAGGACATCACCACCGTAACAAAGGAGGCTTTCTTTGAAAAAACAGGTCTTCGCACCGTCACCCTCATTTCAGGCGGCTTCCCGTGCCAGCCGTTCTCCACCGCAGGGCGGCAGCGCGGCTTCCACGATGAACGCTACCTCTGGCCCGAAATGCTGCGGGTTATCCGGGAATTGCAGCCCCGTTGGGTGCTTGGAGAAAATGTTGCTGGCTTCCTCCGTATGGGGCTCGACAAAACGCTCATTGACTTGGAGCAGGCAGGTTACGATGTTCGGGTTTTCGTATTACCTGCTGCTGCCGTTGGCGCGTGGCACGAGCGGAAACGGGTATTCATCATCGGCTCCGCTGCTTCCCACGCCCCTTGCCAGCGACACCGGGGATGTGGGCAAGGGGTTGGACATCCAAATCTCTGCGAACGGCAGCTATCGCAAGATGAACAAGGATGGCAAAGCATGGACGGCGCGGCTCTCTCATGTGGTCTACCGCATGACACCCACCACGCTGGAAAAGCCGTATCTCAACCCGGACTGGGTAGAGTGGCTGATGGGTTTCCCGCGCAAATGGACGGACATTCCCTTTGGGCCGAAGAACCCGCCGACATCCCGCGCCTGACCGAAGATGTGCCGAACCGCAGCAAGCGGATGAAAACACTGGGCAATGCAGTTTCGCCGCCGCAGGTGTTCCCGATTCTCAAATACATTGCGGACATTGAAACGGGCCGCTGTCCGATGGGAGGTGAAGAACTTTGAAAGAATTGCAGGCAAAAGCCAAAGTCACCCAGACCATGACCCGTGACGGTCTGGTGGCAGAAAATCAGGCGGACGGCACTGTGGAGAACGTTTCCAGCCGGGAGGCGGAACAGGATTATTCTACGGATTCCGAGGGCAAGACCGAAAAAATACTGGAACGCACCGAGGACGTAAAGGACAAGCACAAGGCAAAGAAAAAAGCCAAACAAGCTGCGGAAACCGCCGAAAGTGAAGATGGTCTGCACCGTTCCGCTGCCCGTTTGGAATTGACCGAGGACGAACGGGCAGACCCGGAGTTGCAGCCGTACATCCACAAGGCGGAAGCAAAGGCCGACAAGCTGGATGCGGCCCGCGCCGCTCTGCCGAAGAAGCGTGTCCCGGTCAAGGAAAAAGTTTACGATGCAGCCAGCGGCAAGGCAAAATCCACCCTGCGGTTTGAGCAGCAGGACAAAGGCCCGCCCAGCCTGAAACCAAACCCGGCCAGCCGCCCGCTGTCGGAAGCATTGCTGTTCGCTCACGGAAAAATCCACGAGGTCGAACACGAAAATGTGGGCGTGGAGGGCGGCCACAAAGGTGAAGAACTGGTGGAGCGTCAGACCGCCAAAGCCATCCGCAGCGGCATCCGGCACCACAAGATGAAGCCCTACAAGGCCGTGGAAAAGGCAGAGCGTCAGCTCATGTCTGCCAATGCAGAATACTTTTACCAGAAATCTTTGCGGGACAATCCGCAGATCGCGCAGTCCGCCAGCAATCCCATTTCCCGGATGTGGCAGAAACAGCGTATCAAGCAACAGTACGCCAAAGCTGCACGGCAGGCCGGACAAGCCGCCGCACAGGGTGCAGCCGCCACCGCAGAGAACGGTTTCCGGGTAACGAAGCTGGCGGCCGAGGGCGGCGAACGGGTGGCCGAATTTGCGGCCCGGAACTGGAAAACCATTCTGATCGTGGCGGTGTTCGGTCTGCTGGCTCTGCTCTTGATAACGGGCTTGCAGTCCTGCACCGTGATGGCGGGCACCGCTGGGACCGGCGTGACGGCATCCTCTTACTTTTCCAAGGACAAGGATATGCTGGGTGCAGAGAAAGCCTACGCCAAGCTGGAACAAAAACTGCAACGGTATCTCGACACCTACGAGGCCACCCACAACTACGATGAATACCATTTTTATCTGGACGAAATCGAGCATGACCCCTATGTGCTGATCTCGATTTTGTCCGCGCTCCATGATGGCGTTTTTACATTGGCCGAGGTGCAGGGCGAACTTGAAATGCTCTTTGAAAAGCAGTACATCTTGACCGAGACCGTGACCATGCAGATACGTTACCGTACAAAAATGATGGTCATTATTGGCCCGTATGGCGTGCCGCAAGTTATCACCTACCAAGAGCCGTATGAATACTACATCTGCACGGTCAAGCTGAAGAACAAAGATTTGTCCCACCTACCCGTGGAAGTGCTGACCGAGGAACAGCTCAGTGCCTATTCGCTCTATATGCGCACGCTGGGCAACCGGCCGGATTTGTTTGGCAAAGCGCAATACCCCAATGCGTCCACCATCAAGCAACCCACTTACTACGATATTCCCCCGGAAGCTCTCAAAGATGATAAGTTCGCTACCATGATGGAGGAAGCAACCAAGTACATCGGCTACCCGTATGTGTGGGGCGGCAGTTCGCCCAGCACCAGCTTTGATTGCAGCGGCTACATTTCGTGGGTTCTGAATCACTCCGGCTGGAACGTGGGCCGCCAGACCGCACAGGGCCTTTACAACCTCTGTACTCCTGTTTCGACGGCGCAGGTCAAACCGGGCGACCTTGTGTTTTTCAAGGGAACCTACGATACCCCCGGCGTGAGCCATTGCGGTATCTATGTAGGCAATTCCATCATGCTGCACTGCGGCGACCCGATCTCTTACACAAACCTCAACTCAAAATATTGGCAGGAACATTTTTACAGCTATGGGCGTTTACCGTGACGCCAGAAAGGATTTTGTATGGCAAAAAGACTTTCCCGCATTGAGCGCGACATCGAACGGCTCAAAGAAAAAATCTCCGAGTACCAGCAGCAGTTGAAAGAATTGGAAGCTGCAAAGACTGAACAGGAAAATTTGCAGATCATTCAGCTGGTGCGCAGCATGAACATGAAACCGGACGAGTTTGCGGCTTTTCTGCGCAGCGGTGCGCTGAACGCTGCACCCACTATCACCCCGTACCACAAACAGGAGGATGCCGCCGATGAAACCTGATAACTGGAACCGTTTCGCTGCCGGACTGCTGGCCATCCTACTCTGCCTCTGTTTGTTCTCCATGCCTGCTTTTGCAAGCGGAACTGACCCTGCCCCGGAACCTCTGCCGAAGATTATCGAAGAAGAACCCACCACGGGCGGCATGGAGCCGGAGGGCGTGTCCATCACGCCCAAGGGCAACGCAACACTGGTGGATGATTTCTACGGGGACAAGCAGCTTATCACAGTGACCACCAAGGCCGGGAATTATTATTACATTCTCATTGACCGTGCCAACGAGGACAAGGAAACGTCCGTTCACTTCCTGAACCAAGTGGACGATGCCGACTTGCTGGCCCTGCTGGATGAAGAACCGCAGACCACCGAGGTCTGCACCTGCACGGTGAAATGTGAGGCAGGAAACGTGAACGAAAACTGCCCCTTGTGTGAAAAGAGCCTGCGGAGCTGCACGGCCCCGGAAGCTGTGAAAACCGACACCGAAACGCCGCAGGAAAAGCCGAAGTCCAACATGGGCAGTCTGATGATCCTGCTGGTGCTGGCTTTGGCTGGCGGTGGCGCGGCACTCTATTATTTCAAGTTCCGCAAACCCAAGGCCGACACCACCGGGCACGATGATCTGGACGAGTACGATTTTGGCGAGGACGAGGATGCAGACGAGGAACCGGCTGAAATCGAGATTCATTCGGAGGACGGACAGGAGGATGAAACATGAGTTTTCAGCTGGTGATTGCCGAAAAGCCCAGTGTAGCCCGCAGCATCGCCGCCGTGATCGGGGCCACTGAAAAGCAAAACGGCTATTGGCAGGGCGGCGGGTATCTGGTCAGCTGGTGCATCGGGCATCTGGTGTCCTTTGCCGAGGCGGGCCAGTACGATGAAAAATACTGTAAGTGGCGGTATGAGGATTTGCCCATTCTGCCCCAGTTGTGGAAGTTCATCGTCCCGGACGAAAAGAAACAGCAGTTTGAAATTGTGCGTACCCTGCTCAACCGCCCCGATGTGGACAGTGTGACCGCAGCGACCGACGCAGGCCGGGAGGGAGAACTGATTTTCCGTCTTGTCTACCAAATGGCCGGCTGCACGAAACCCGTAAAGCGGCTCTGGATTTCCAGCATGGAGGATGCCGCCATCCGGGAGGGCTTTGCAAACCTGTGCCCGGATTCGGATTATGATGCGCTGTACCAATCGGCCCTCTGCCGTGCAAAAGCAGATTGGCTGGTGGGCATCAATGCAACGCGGCTGTTTTCGGTGCTGTACCACAAGACTCTGACCGTGGGCCGCGTACAGACACCGACATTGAAAATGCTGGTGGACCGGGATGCAAAAATCCTGCGCTTCCAGAAAGAAAGGTATTACACAGTCGGCATCCAGTCCGGCAGTCTGAAAGCAGACAGTGGACGCATTGCCAGCATGGACGAGGCCGACACTTTGAAAAATGCCTGTGCCGGGGCATCTGCTATCTGTTCTTCTGTCAAGCGGGAGAAAAAGACAGAACAGCCGCCCAAGCTCTATGACCTGACCACCTTGCAGCGCGAAGCAAACCGCTTATTCGGATTTACGGCAAAGCAGACCCTTGATTATGCCCAGCAGCTTTACGAGAAGAAACTGCTGACCTATCCCCGCACGGACAGCCAATATCTGACCGAGGACATGGGCCAGACAGCACAACATCTTGTGTCTGACCTGCTGGAGCTGCTGCCCTTTGCCCAAGAGCTTGACTTGACCCCGGAAGTGGGCCGGATTCTGAACAGCAAAAAGGTATCGGACCACCACGCCATCCTTCCCACGGCCGAATTTGTAAAACAGGGCTTCACCGGCCTTGCGGAAAGTGAGTGCAAGCTGATGAACCTTGTCTGCTCCAAACTGCTCTGCGCGATAGCCGCGCCCCATGAGTACGAAACCGTGACTGCGGTATTTTCCTGTGCAGGAAATGAGTTCACCGCCAAGGGAAAGACCGTGCTTGTCCCCGGCTGGAAAGAGATCGACCAACGGTTCCATTCCACCATGAAAGCAGACGGCGAAGAAGAAACGGAAGCCCTGAACACCCTGCCGGAACTGGCCGAGGGGCAGAGTTTCCGCGTAACTTCTACCGTATCGGAACACTTCACATCCCCACCGAAAGCCTACACCGAAGATACGCTCCTGTCAGCAATGGAGCGGGCCGGGGCCGAGGATATGCCGGAGGAAGCGGAACGCAAGGGGCTGGGTACTCCGGCCACCCGTGCGGCGATTCTGGAAAAGCTGGTGCAAATGGGCTTTGTGCAGCGCAAGGGCAAACAGCTTGTCCCCACCAAGGACGGCATCAATCTGGCGGTGGTTCTGCCGGAAAGTTTGACCTCTCCCGCTCTGACTGCTGAATGGGAAAATCGCCTGACCGAGATTGCCAAGGGCAATGCAGACGCGGACGAGTTCATGGCCGAAATTGAAGCGCAGGTGCGCCAGCTGGTCAAGACCTATTCTTGTATCAGTGCAGATAAGCAAAACCTGTTCCAGTCGGAACGGGTTATTATCGGCAAGTGTCCCCGGTGCAGTGAAAACGTCTACGAGGGCAAGAAAAACTTCTACTGCGGGAATCGTAGCTGTCAGTTCGTGATGTGGAAGAATGACCGCTTCTTTGAGCAGCGCAAAAAGGCGTTCACCCCGAAGATCGCCGCTGCTCTGCTCAAAAACGGTAAGTCAAAGGTCAAGGGCCTCTATTCCGAAAAGACAGGCAAAACCTATGATGCAACGGTGCTTCTGGCAGATACGGGAGGCAAGTACGTCAATTACCGGGTAGAGCGCAAAGAGTAAGGCAAAAATACGAGGGCCGGTTATGGTAAGGTGAAGCATTCATTTTGCCATAACCGGCTCTCTCTATCCGTAGGATAGCAAAAAAGGAGTGTGACCAAATGAGCGAATTATTTTCCATCCAGCTGCAAAATCGGCAGCAGCAAGGCAGGGATGGCGTCTGGCTGGACCTGCCCACTACAACCGAACAGGTACAAGCGGCCCTGCGGCAAATCGGCATTTCGTCCGATAATCCGCAGGGCCTTTTCATTTCCGGCTATTTTGCCGAGGAAGAAAAGCGTTTTGCCATCCCCTACAACATGGTGCTGGCATCCAATGTGGACGAGCTGAACTTTCTTGCCGCACGGCTGGAAACGCTTTCTGCCGGGGAACGCGCAGAGCTGAACGCCGCTTTGCAAGCCCCGCAGAGTGAGCTTTCCAGCATCGGGAAAATCACAGACTTTCCCGAAAACGTGGAATATTATGTGTACCTGCCGGATGTGCGTGGGCCTGCCCAGCTGGGTGACTACTATCTGAACCGCTCCGGCATGGTGAATATGCCGGAAGAATGGAAAGGCGGCATCGACACGGCGCAGTTTGGCCGGTATGTGGCCCAGCAGGAGCAGGGTGCATTTACCCAGTACGGCTACCTTGTCAAAAGCGGGGACGAGTGGCAGAAAGTCCACGAAGGCCAGCCTGTGCCGGAGGAATACCGGGTACTGTCCTTTCCTGTGCCGGAAGTCATGCGGGATGCAGCCAATATCCCGCCGCCTGTTCAACCTGAAACAGAACTGCAGAAAGTTATTCCCATTATCCTGAACGGTAAGGACAGCGCAGAACGGATGAAAGAAATCACGGACCGACTGGAAACAGGGATTCAGCAGTTGTTCGACAGCGACCGCTACAAAGCCTACCTCACCACGATGGCAAAATTCCACAATTACAGCTTCAACAACACCTTGCTGATCGCCATGCAGGGCGGACAGCTGGTGGCGGGCTTCAACAAGTGGAAAGACACATTCCACCGCACCGTAAAGAAAGGCGAAAAAGGCATCAAAATCCTTGCTCCTGCGCCGTACAAGGTCAAGCAGAAGATGGAAAAGCTGGACGAACAGGGCAAGCCGATTCTGGACAAGGACGGCAAGCCGCTGACGGAAGAAAAAACGGTGCAGATTCCGGCGTTCAAGGTGGTGTCTGTGTTCGATGTCAGCCAGACCGAGGGCGAACCGCTGCCCTCTATTGCAGTGAATGAACTGTCCGGCAGCGTGCAGGACTACCAAGATTTTTTCAAGGCATTGGAGCAGGCATCCCCGGTGCCCATCGGGTTTGAGGACATCGAGGGCGGCGCGCATGGGTACTTTCATCTGCTCGACAACCGCATTGCCATCCAAGAGGGCATGAGCCAGTTACAGACCATCAAGACAGCCATCCATGAGATCGCCCATGCAAAGCTGCACACCATCGACCCGAACACCCCGGAACAGAGCAACCGCCCGGACAGCCGCACCCGCGAGGTGCAGGCCGAAAGCGTGGCCTATGCCGTCTGCCAGCACTACGGGCTGGACACATCCGAGTATTCCTTTGGCTATGTGGCCGGGTGGAGTTCCGGCCGGGAACTGGCCGAACTGAAAGCCTCTCTGGAAATTATCCGCAATGCGGCCCATGAGCTGATTTCCGCACTGGACGAACATCTGGCAGAACTGCGCCAGCAGCGGGGAGCAGACCTTTCCGCTGCACAGGAGGCCGCATTTTCGCTGGACAACGGCAATACGCTGTTCATCCAGACCTGTGATTCTGGCTATGACTACACCCTGTATGGCCCGGATAACAAGGCTCTGGATGGAGGCCAGCTGGACGCGCCCGGTCTGACCCTGCCAGATGTCGGGCAGGAAGCACTTAATCTGCTGGGGCAGACAACCACAGTGTCGGAAGTTCTGTTGGGTGATAAACTGGCAGCGTTCCAAGAGGCAACCGAAAAAGCCAATGAACTTTCTGCCCCGGTAGCAGAAAAGGCCGCTGTGCCAGATTTATCCGCAGAGCCTACGGTCACAATTCTGTGGAGCGAAAGCGACAAGCTGCAGGACGGCGAAATCATGCCGCTGTCTGTGGCAAACCGCGTTTTTGAAGAACTGGACACCGCCCAGCACACAGACCGGGAAAAGGATGGTTACGAGGGTGGCTGGTACGACAAGACCGCGTTCCGCATTGATTTTACCCTGAACGGTCAGCCCGACAACTACGAGGGGCGGCAGGATTTCGGTGACGGAGAGGGCTCTTTGGTTCAGCACATCCAGAACTACCACGAATACTACGCCAAAGACGAGAACTGGAAAAATTTTGTTCTGCGCAACAAGGGCCCGGAAGCATGGGAACAGGACAAGGCAGAGCGGGAAATGGTGCTGACCGAGTTTATCCCGTACCTCAAACAACATTGCAATCTTTCGGCCATGGAGCAGGCAGCCACCGCCGCTTTGCGGGAGGGACAGAACATTTCGCCGGAACAGGCTGCCTATTACAACACTGTTGTGGCCTATGTGCAGGACTGCCGCCCGCTGCTTAACCAAGGCCAGTATAACTTGCCGGAACCGCCCAAGCTGGCTGACTTTGACCAGAGCTTGCAGGATTACAAGGCACAGGTGCAGGCCGAGATCGCGCAGGAAGCGGCGACTGCCGGAATGACCGTAGAGGAATGCGCAGCGGCAGGCTTTGAAGCACCGCAGCAGGACAGCTTTTCCATCTACCAGTTGCGCAATGAAGATTCCACCCGCGATTACCGTTTTGAGCCCTACGACCGCCTGCAGGCTGCCGGTTTGACCGTGGACAAGGCCAACTATACGGAAGTATACGCCGCGCCGCTGACTGCTGGCACCACGTTGGAGGACATCTACCGCACATTCAATGTGGACTATCCGGCAGATTTCAAGGGACACTCGCTGTCTGTTTCGGATGTAGTGGTGCTGCACCAGAATGGGCAGGACACCGCCCACTACTGCGACAGTGTGGGCTTCCAGCAGGTGCCGGAGTTCTTACGGGAAAATCCGCTGCGCACCGCAGAGCTTTCCACCGAACAGAACGAAAACATGATTGACGGTGTGCTGAACAATGCGCCCTCTTTAGGTGAGTTGGAAGCCAAAGCAAAGGCCGGAGAACAAATTTCTCTGACGGACCTTGCCGCCGCAGTCAAGGCCGAGGAAAAGGCACCAAAAGCCAAGAAGTCCCGCACAGCCAAGCCGAAAAAGCTGTCCATCCGGGTACAGCTGGATGCCGCAAAAAAGGAGCAGAGCAAGCAACCGCCGCCACGGGAAAAGACAAAGGAATTGGAGGTCTGACTTATGAATTTCAGCGTGGAAGAAGAAAACTTGATTTGTATGTACCACACCTCTGACCGCCGCCGGACGATGGTGCGGATGTTGGCCGCCCTGCCGGATATGGACACCGAAGTGCGGCTGCTGGCAAATGGCACCATTGCAAAGTTGGAGCACATGACTGATGCTGACTTTGACGGACAGAGATTCGATTTTACGAGTGAGTGATACTGATCGCTTGACAACTACACATTATTTTCAGCAAAAGTAATGTGCCATTGTCGTGCAGAAATAGCCGGACACGGTGGCCTTGTGGCTGCTGTGTCCGGCTATTTTATTTATCCCAGTTCTTCACTTTTCTTTGATATAAAACTTTGGAGTTCTTTTTCGCGTTTTTCTTTTTCCTTTTGAGCCAAAACTTCATCAAGAATTAACTCGATTCCAATTAAAAGAGGTTGGAACATGTCCAAACATTCTTCTTCACTCAATTCGTGTATTCCTTTACTTACAATACCATATATTGCCTTGTTTTTTACCAATGCCTCTGGCAAGTAGTCTTTTAGTGTTTCGATTTTTTTATCAAATTTTAATCTTGAAAAATCACATTCGCTAATTTCAAGGGATTCCTTATGCTCAGCGTACTTCTCAAACACTAAATTCTCAATTATTCTACGGAAATATACAAAAGAACCAATGCCGATTCCCTCTGCCGCAAGCCAAACCGCCGTTGTCAACTCAATATACTGCGCTCCTAGCAACTTTTTGTATTTGCCAAATTTTGACCTATCCAAAATTGCCCTAGGCGGATATTGACCCACTTTTATAAGTTCTGAATCGGTCAAAATCAAATCAAACAAAATTGTTTGATTTCCATCTCGTGTACATTTATATGTCAGAACATAACGCCGCCCCAGATAACGTTGGAATCTCTCTGTGGCCTTGGGGAGTCTGCCACGAGTGGGTTGATTTGGAAGGGCTATTCTCACCATTCCAGTCCCCGTATGTACTTCGCTATCGAAAAATTCAAAAGACCGTGGTGCTTTACAAGTAGGGCAATAACAATCAATGACGTTACCCTTATTAAGACTACCCGACAGATATTTTTCTATATCAGGCAAATCGCTTATATCTACCTCTACTTTACCGTATATTCCCTTTTCCGTCAGTAAACTTTCAAATTTATCCATCTACCAATATCCTTTCTCATTCTTCGTCTTTCTTTTCGGCAGACTGATCTGGCAGTTCTGCGGCATCTTCTACAATGTCGGTCACAAGCTGCTGGAAGTTAACCGCATTCTTTTCCGTGATAACAGGCTTGCCGGTTTCCGCTTCAAGAGCCTGCCGCGCAATGCCGGCCACTTTGCCGCCGCGTTTGGCAACCTGCTTGTTTTCTTCAAAGGTCTGCGGCTTTGCAGTCTTGGAAATATCCGTGGTGGAGGCTTCGGCCAGCATGGTCAGCACAAGTTCCAAATCAGTCATGTTGTCCCGGAGATTTTCTTTCGTCAGACCTTTCAGCCGCTTGTACTGCCCCGTGGTCATGCCGGACCATGCGCGGGAGATTTCATCGGTCAGGATGGCGTACTCCTTGCCCTTTTGCACTCCGCGCTTCTTCCATTCGTCTGTTAGTTCGTTGCGGATGCGGATTGCCAAAAGCCGCTGGTGAATCCATTCTTCGGAGTAGCCTTTTTTCAAATAGGTATCAAGTGCGCGGTCGATGGCCTGTTCCGGGTCGATGGTTTCTTCGATGCGTTCCTTGCCCACCATTGCCAGCCATGCCTTGAACGGCTCAGCTTTTTTGGAAGGAATCGACTGAATGATGCGTAAAAGCTGCTCCGTATTGGCAACATCCGTAAGACGACGTTTGCCATCTGCTGCCTTCATTTTCAACTGACTACAATTTGTAGTCAGTTCACTGCCTTCGTTTTTCAGTCTAACTTTCAGAACGCTCCAATATTTAGCAGCACTTCGACTATCCTTTTGCTCGGTTAAAACCGCAACCACATCCACAATCGAAAAATACCATTCTTCCTTTTCTGCATCCCATGCAGTACGGATTTTCTGATCTTCAAAAAGCTGGATAGAGCTGTTATCGTTCACTTCTGCCATAGAGGGTTCCTCGCTTTCGTTGTCTAAGTCTATTTTACATGATTTCGGGTGGAAACGCCACCCGGTCTAAGCGTTTGGGGTTCAAAAATCCGAGCAATATTTTGTGCAGATTTACCGTTCCTGCATCTGCTCCTTTCCCGGTGCTGTCCGCAGAATGCCGTCCACATTCTGCTTTATAATGCCATACTCCTGCATCTGGCGTTTGGCATCATTGTACTGCCGCTGCATCTGGTCTTTCTGCTCGGCCAGTTGCTTATACTCGTTTTTCAGGGCGTAGAGGTCGGGCAGCTTTTGAAAGCCCTGCTCTCTCAGGGCCTTAGCTGCGGCCTCATAGAGAATCAGGGCACCTTCATGCTTGCGCCGGAACTGCTTTTTGTCAGCAGCCTGCTGATATTCCTGCACCAGTGGGCGCAGTTCCTTACAGGTGGTGACATCCTTTATCAGCACGGCCATTTCAGCAAGTCTGCGCTCTGCTGCTTTCAATGCGGCGGCAGCTTCGGTGCTGGCAGTGGTGATCTCGGCCACCCGGCTTTCCAAATCCGGGTAGCTTTCGATTTCATGCTCCGTTAGAAAGTTCAGCGTCTGGGCAGCCTGTTTCAGATTGTGGAGTTTTGCCCACTTCTCATACCCTGCGGACTGCTGGGCCTTGATGCTGTTCTCCAAATCAATCCGCAGCGAAATTTTGCGGTTTTCTTTGGGCTTCCGCTCCGCAAACCGCCCTTTGATGCGCTCGGTGATAGCTTCTTCGGTGTAGGCTTCGCCCAGCGTTTTGCAGCGAGTGAACCGCCCCTGTCCGGGCGCACGGAACGAAACATACTTGCCCCGCTTGACTTCATAGCCCTGCTCCTGCAGGAGCCGCAGAAAATCATCAAAATCCTTGGCATGCGGGATGGCTGCATCTATGGCGGTTTTCAGCTTCGCCTTCCAGCTCGTGCCCTTGCGGTGTGCATCCCACTCGGCATAGCTTTTGCCCCGGTCTTGACCGGGCATCACCACAGACAGACCATGTTCCTTGCACAGCCGGTCGCCGGTGCGCCGGATGTAGGCATAGCTTTGTCGGTTGGAAACATACTTTCGCTGATTCACCATGTCCACAGCACAGAAGATGATGTGATTATGGACGTGCCCTTTGTCAATGTGTGTGGTCAGCACATAGGGGTATTTGCCTTGCAGGACTTCATCTGCAAGCTGTCGGCCAATTTCGTGAGCCTGCTCCGGCGTGGTTTCTCCCGGCGCAAAAGACTGTATCAGGTGGTGGGCCAGATTGTTGCCTTTCTGCATGGCCTGTGACAACAGCAGTTCAAATTCGATGTCGGCGGTTTCGTAGGAGCAGGCAAAGGAGGACACCAGTATTTTTTCATCCGTCTTGACCGGATTCTCGATGTAGTCCAGTGCCTTTTTCAGCGTTGACTTGATAGGATGTATCTTTGTAACTGCCATATCTGTGCCAATGCTCCCTTGATGTCCGCAACGTCTTGTGTGTACAGCGGCCCCATGCTGTTCAGCCGCCGTGCGATCTGATTGACGTTGACACCAATCTTTTGCAGTTCGGCGGTCTGCGCCCGGATGTCGGTGGTGTCGATGTGGACAACATAACCGTCTATCAGCATCTTCCGGGCGTATGCAGAAAAATTCCGTGTGTGCAGCAGAGCCATCTTCTGCCGGATAAGTTCCCGTTCCTCCGGCGTCACGGGAACACGCAGAACAATTTTTCGGGTTCGGTTCGTCATAGTTTCACCTCGTTTCTTGGGGGGCTGGGGTACTCCCCAGCAAGCATTTTTGCCGGGAGTGGCTACACTCCCTATGCTTGCTACGT
>ERZ1106941.2025-NODE-2025-length-16903-cov-6.005757_pt1 | contig 16903 bp, 20 predicted proteins | sample MGYA00403670_ERZ1106941 | MGnify/ENA primary metagenome ERZ1106941 (study PRJEB35170, sample SAMEA104062400) | human gut metagenome | biome: human gut; feature: human-associated habitat; material: faeces | place: Denmark | collected 2012-06-04 ...
GTAATCCACATTTCACAACTTCAATCACTGCAACTATCCCCATACCGATATGTGGGAGTAGAACAAACACTACTGTCGTAAGAATCGCTGATTTCATTGTCCAGTCCGTGCTGATTCCAAACCCAATACTCAAGACTTCTGTCACAACAGAGATTCCAGCTATCAGATAGCAGAATCCAGCAGATAATCCAACCAGGAACACCAGCACAATATTCACCGCTGCAAGTACCAGCCAAACAGGAGCTGCAATAATTCGAAATGGCAGTTTTATCATAAATCTCAACATAATTCTTCCTCCTCACTTTGTGCCCACTGGGCACAAAGTTCTTACCCATCTGGAATATCCTTGCCCCAGTACATGTCATGTCGAACTTCAGCATCATAAAACTGGTTGATCGTTGCAGGAGCGTTATACAATACAGTCAGCATATACTGCCGAATATTCTTCACTTTGCTTGTACTCCTGTCAAGACTGAAAAACACATACTGGATGTGTTCATACCCGACTTTCAGCAAACGGCTCTTGACCACTTGTGTAGGCACAGCTTCCCCGTTGATCTGCTGATATGGCTTTGTCGAACATATTGCATCCAGCATCAGCTCTACCAGCTCTTCTACTCGTCCCGTGCCGTAGCTCTGACAAAGAATCACATATTCGATATTGTCATGGATTAACTGTCGATACTCATTTCTCTCCTGTATCCTATCTTTCCCTTTCTCTTGTTCAGATAGATATTGATAAGATTCATTTTCATTAAATTCAGTATAATTATATTCAGTATTATTACAGTTTGTTTTTCAAACTTCTGTGTATTTACGGGCTTTTCCGGCTCTTTTTCCGCATATTCTTCTATTTCTGTCTCTGTATTTTCTTTTCTCTCTGCTACATTTTCTGGTGTTTCTTCTGAATCAAAGATTGCTGGCTCATCTGGATATTCTGTCAGGCTGAAATTTTTCACGTAAATAACATTTGTTTTTCCGAGTCCGATCCGCCTCTTCTCAATCAATCCAATCCCTTTTTCCTGATCCAGCTCTTTCAGACAATTCACTGCCTTATTCCTGCCACAGTTAAGCATTTCCATAATCTCTTCCACCGAAAAGAAAATATATGCCCTGTCCTCTTCGTCAAACCACCGGTTCTTGATGGACAGTGACATCCGGTCTAACATCAGTCCGTACAGCACCTTTGCTTCACAGGAAAGATTTTTAAAATATTCACTTGTAAACAGCAGTTTGGGAATACGATAAAAACTGTACATATCGCATTCCATTCCTTGAAAATAATGGAATGTTGCTCTTATACTCATGACACATCCCTCCCTTCGTACTTATCAATGATTCTGATTGCTCCATTCCTCCAAAAGCTGACATATAACAGTCCGTATCTTCTGTTCATCATACTCTGGAGGAAAATACTTCTTAATTTCATCCTGTTTTAATGTTACCGTTGTTTTCTTTTTACGCTCTCCTATAACCAGGAGCCGCACAATCTCTTTTGTCAGCGTTTTTTCTTCTCGATGTTGCCTTATTTTTTTTGCCTGTTCCAGGCTTGGGTATTTTCCGGTACTCTCATGCACTTCTTCCACCATCTCCTGTTCCGGAACCGTAAGATAGGAAAGCTCTACACCTACCTGCAATCCGATTACATCACGGTCTACTGCGTTTAATAGGTCATTCATCAGATAAGTGAGCCGGATATATCGATACACCTGCCTTGCACTATCATTTCCGTTCTTTCCAATGTCTTTCGCACTGATACCTCCTGATGTTCCCTGATGATTCATTGCTTCCATCTTCATACGGTATGCAAATGCCTTTTCACTTGGAAGTATATTAGGTCTCTGCAGATTGCTGTCTACCATTGCCCGAACAGCTGTATCCAGATCCATATTTTTGATAATAACCGGAACCTCTTTAAGACCGGCAAGTTGTGCCGCATGTCTCCTTCTGTGACCGGCGATGATTTCATATTCACCATCACCTAGCGGGCGTACCAGTAATGCCGTAAGGATTCCCTCTTCTTTCACACTTTCCACCAGTTCTTCCATCGCCTCATCATCATTTACTTGAAACGGATGGTTCTCGAAAGAATGTAAATGCTCAAGTGCAACCTGTTGGATATCGTTCGTTTCTTCTCCTCCACCAAGTAATTCATCATAGGATGTCAGTTTTATCTTCGATGCACTTCTACCTTTCATCCAAAAGCACCTCCTGTGTCATCTGCCAATATGCAGCCGCTACTTTTCCTTTTGGATCGTGCTCAAATATGCTGATTCCTTCTGCACTGATCTCAGCTGCTCGTACTGAAAATGGAATACTTTGTGGAAAAATCTTAATCTGGTTTCCATATGTATCAAAAATCAGATCAGATATATCTCTTGCATAGTTCGTTCGGTTATCCACCATTGTAATCAATATGCCTCCGATTTTCAGTTGTTTGTTAAGCTGTCTTCGCACCTTTCCAATCGTCCGTATCAACTGTTCCAGACCCTTTACAGGAAGATAAGCCGCCTGCACAGGTATGATTACTGCATCGACACTGGCAAGTGCATTGATCGTCAGCATTCCAAGTGATGGCATACAGTCAATCAATATATAGTTGTATTCATCTCTCATTCTTTCTATATATTGTTTTAAGACAAGTTCCCTGCTCATAATATTTACAAGTGATACTTCCATTCCTGAGAGTTCGATGTTTGCCGGAATCAGATCAATTCCTTCCTGGTGATGTAAAATTCCCAGTGTATTTTCAAATGGTTCATCTTCTACAATCTTTGTCAGAATTGTAGCCAGTGTGATCGGTAATTCATCTGGGTTATGATACCCAAGGCTTGCTGTCATACTTCCCTGCGGATCATTGTCAATCACAAGCACTTTCTTCCCTGCTTTTGCAAGTCCGACTGCCAGATTCACGCAACTTGTTGTCTTTCCAACCCCGCCTTTTTGTGAACACAATGCCAGCACTTTACAATCCTTCATTACTTTCTCTTCCATCCTTTTTATCCTCCCATAAATAACTTGAACCTTTCAGCATCCATAATGCTGCTTCCAAAAATGCAAGATACCGTTCTGTCATACTATCAAGAACCGGTTCTGAAATAACTGGTTTTTCAGACTTCAAATCTTTTGCCACATCCTCCAAAACCAAACTCATTTCCTTCATTTCTGACCGGATAATCTCAATTGTTTCTTTCTTTCCAACAACACATACATGATTGTAAATGCATGATCGGACGATATAATCCTGTTTTTTCATTCCGCTCACTTTCACTCGTTCTTCAATTGTTGCTTTTTCATAAGAATTCACCCGAAAAGAAATGGTCGTTGTGTTGTGTTTTCCATGTCTGTCACCAGCCATCGCTTATTCCTCCTCTTCCTCATGTTTCTTATCTAGCAAACCTGCTAATTTACTCTGTGTAGACGGATACAGATGTGAATAAGTATTCAACGTGGTTTCCACCTTTTCATGTCCAAGGCGTTCTGCAATCTCCAATGGAGCCACCCCCATATCAACCAGCATACTGGCATGGGAATGGCGGAGATCATGAAGTCGTATCCGCTTTACACCTGATTTTTCAATTCCAGCCGCCATACAATGCTCCATATGAGATTTTGTAAAGTGAAACAAACGCTCATTTTTCATAATTCCGTACAGATGACTGCAATACTCTCGGAACTCATCCGCCAGAAAATCTGGCATGGTTATAATCCGGATACTTTTCGGTGTTTTCGGCTGTGTTATCACATCTTTCCCTTTTAATCGCTGATAAGATTTCGTAATGGAGATGGTCTTTTCCTCAAGATTGATGTCGTCATAAGTAAGGGCAAGCAATTCACCGATACGCATTCCGGTCCAGTACAACAGAAGAAACGCCATTCTTGTCTCCGCTTTATCACTTACTGTCTCCAGAAAATCGTTGAACTCTTCCTGCATCCAGAAATCTTTCGGTTCTCCTTTGCTCTTGCCTATCGCTCCTGCCTTCCTGCAGGGATTATCCTTCAGGTTATAATATCGGATAGCATAGTTGAAGATTGCAGTCAGCTGACAGTTGATTGTTTTCAAATACGTCTGCGAATAGCCTTTTCCATTCTTATCCTTATACATCAACAACTCATTTTGCCATGCACGTACATCTGCCACCGTAATCTCACTAAGAATCTTTTTCTCAAAATACGGTCTGATCTTCAAATCAATGATGTAACGCTTTGTATACATGGTGTGTTCACGAAGTCTGACATCCATATCCTTATAGTAGATTTCCAGAAAGTTCCCGAATTCGATATCTACACCCTGGCTCTGTTGCTGAAGAAAGTCTCGCTCCCACTCTTTTGCCTCGCCTTTGGTCCGGAATCCACGTTTTTGTTTTCTCTTTTGGTTACCTTGCCAGTCTTTATAATAGACCTGTACTTTCCAGTTCTTTCCTTCTTTGTAAACACCCATTGTTAATCCTCAACCTTCATTCCGTAAATCTTTTCTGCCAAAAATTTGGTAGAGATTTTTCCAGCTACTACAATATAGCCTTTTGCTTTCAACTCCTTGTTGTACTCTCGCATCAAATTGTAGGCATACGCTTTAGAAACACCAAGAATTGCACACACATCATCCACATCCATATACATTTTTTCCTGCACTATACTCATATCGCTTTATCCTCCTTCAAATATTGCTCAACATGTTCCAGACCATAGATCTTGTCCTCTACATAGCGGGTTGGCACCCGTCCGAGAATAACATAATAGTTCTTGCTTTCCAGATCGGCATCTTTGAAATTCGATCTGCAACGCTTTCCTCAATATGTTCCGCTGTCACTTTCAACCCGTCATAAAAAGCCCCCTCCGAAAGCATCTTGTCGCTTGGAATATTTTCTTCGCTCAAAGCTTTCTTTGCATTCAATAGGAAGAAGCAAGGCTCCTCTGCTTCTCCTGCATCCCCCTTAGGTACCTTGCCATCCAAAACTAATACAAAGGCATCTGAAAGTGCCTTTCCATAGGAGTTGTCCTTTCGGGTTAAACTCTGTAGATACTCCCATGTCCGGCGCTAGTTCTCATCCTCCATGCAGAATCGCACGTTACTGGATTTGTATGTTTTTCTCATGCAGTTTTCCCTCTCATGCGCTGCTTCATTTCTGCCAAAGCCTCATATCCCTTTGCATTTGCACAAATATCGGAAATGACAGTTACATTTTCCTTTTCTGTCAAATCTGAAAAGTGCCTCAACAGACAGCCACCACCGCCAATGATATAGAGATGAATCAGATCTTCCTTATAACCATGTGCCGTCAGCTTTTTTATGATTTCCTCTGTATAGCTTTCCGCAATTCGCTTTGTAACCATTGCTACATCATCAGTTCTTTCGCCTATGCCATTTCTAAGCAGAGGTTCTATTAACATTTCCGGCACTTCCACACCGCCTCTCTTGGACAGCTCTTTCTGTATTTTTTCCATACAATGATGTACCCCGAATACTTCTGTGCTGATACTCTTTTCAATCGGTCTGCCATCGTTAATTTCAAGAATACTCATGGTTCCGTTGCCAATGTCCACCAGCATATTCATTCCCGGCATCGCACCTTGATTATGTACAGCCGCCAGTCCCTGCGGAAAGATTTCCACACCACATAGATGCACCTTATAGCGTTCCTTTTGGAACATGAAATTCAGTTCCTTCTCCTGCATCAGATATGCTCTCCAATCGGCAGCCTGTGACTTTACCCACGCAAGCGGAAGTCCTACCGCAAGCACGACCTCTGCTTCATGAAGTCCCCGGAATTTTAATTCCTCTGCCAGTCCTGCCAAAGTCAAAATATAAAAATCATCAGAATCTGTTTTGTTGCCCTGATATACCAAATGGCTCTCGCCAATCACATAATATTTCTCCCGATATTTTACAAAGTTGGTACTGACAATCGGTTCCTCATCATATGCTTCCACTCCGGTAGTAAATACCCTATGGGCGGTCTTGATATTCCCGTACCCATGATCTAAACCGATATAAATTTTTCCTTTTGCTTTTCCATTGTTCTGAATATAATTTTTCTCCATTAAAATATCCTCTTGAATGTCCTGTTTACATATCCGTTTACATGTTTTTTTACAAATACTCTTTTGAAAAAATTCCGTTTACTCTGTTTACAAAGCTTCAAAGCCTTAATTTTACTGTGTTCTTCCGTAAACCAGATTGTTTACATTTCCGTAAACGAACGCCTGTAAACAGAATTTGTAAACGCAGCCTAAAAAACTTTTATTTTTCTTCAAATGGTATTACCGCATTCTCCGGCAGTTTCTGAAACTCATTTTTACCTGCCACCCTCTTTGTGTGCCATATCCGGCAAATCGGTGGGAAGAGACCTTTTCCCATCCGACAATGCTATGGTTCATGACATTATTGATTTCCTTCAGTTCCCAATCCTTTGGTGTGTCATACTCATGAGAAAATGCTTCTTTGTAAATCATAATGCTGCATACATAATCCTCTGCCAGTTCATCCAGCCAGATCTGTATCACGCCGACCTTTGCATCCTCGGGCATAAAATCTTTCTGCATCTCCTTTAAGTATTCTTCTGTTTTCCTCGACAGCTTTAACTCGTGGGAACCATTCCGATATAGTTCCATCGCTTCCGCCCACGCCTGACGTATGTATTCCCTTGACTCTTTTTCATCCTCAAGAATGTGCTTTTCCACCCGTTCCGGATGTACCAGCACCGGGCAAATCTCCGGTTTCCTGTACGGTCAAGAGGAAGAAAGTCCATATTGTTGGAAGTACCTACAAATACACATTGTCTTGGTCTGTCCTCCGGGTGGGTTTCATAAGGAATTTTGTATGTTTCTTTCTGCCTGCTGATAAAAGACTTAATATCTTCAATGCTCTTGGCATTCACTGTTGCCATCATTTCCGACATTTCAATAATCCAATGCCCCTGCATCTTCCGATAGACATTATCATCATCCATCCGCTTCAAATCATCCGAAAACCATTCATCATTGATGGCTAAAAACCGAAAAAATGTTGACTTGCCTGCTCCCTGCCCTCCTACAAGGCATACCATGATTTCAAACTTGCATCCCGGCTCATACACCCTTCGGATAGCTGCCATCATCAACAGCCGCATGATTTCTTTCGTGTAATCATCGTGATCAGCCCCCAGATACCTGGGCAAAAGATTGTCTATGCGTGGCTGTCCGTCCCATTTGAGTTTTTCCAGACAGTCCCGGATAGGATGATACCTGTTTTCACTTGCAACAATATTCATCGCCTTGTTGATGTTGCGGTCATTTTTCAGACCATAATTCTTTTCCAAGCACCAATGTATCTGATACACATCAGTATCCGTCAGGCTGGAAGATGTGCGCTGCCATCCGAGATTGCCTACAATATCAATCTTTCCTGACAGCTCATTTTTTCTGATTGCACCCTTTAGCAAAGGATCACGTTGAAATACCAGCATACAGTTGTTGATTGTCTGACAAGTATTGCCTTTATCGTTTCTTGCCAAATCTGCCCGAATATCCTCTACCGTACTCATTTCCGTATCAAGCACTTCCGCGATTTCGTTCCATGATACGTTCTCTTCCGATTCTGACTCTCTCTGCAACTTCTTCCACCTCCTTCCTGCCTTTCATAAAAGTTCCTGTTTATCCTCTGTACTACCCATGCATAAAATATCCAGCCAGTAATTCATAATCGGTTCCGCCTGAAGCATCTGTGCATAGTCCTCTGAAAAAATAATATCCGGCGGCTTACCATTAAGGAAAATACTCATCTGCTCTATCAGTGATAAACTGTCCCTTAAACTCTCAATACTGTGATTGCACCATCTGTCAAAATGCTCCCTGATGTGTATCAGCCTCTCACGTTCTGTCCGTTCTCTACGAATACGCTCCCTGTCCTGCTCGCTTAATTCCTTATTTCCTTTGATCTCTATCGGCAACCGGAAATCTTCTACAATCTTCAATGCTGCCTCATATTGCGATAAATCAAACATCCGAGATACATAGTCAATCGCATCCCCTCCCACGCCGCAAGCAAAGCAATGATAGTTCTTATCAATCTTCATGCTTGGGTGCTTATCATCATGGAAAGGGCAACAGGCTAACCCATTTCTTCTGACCTGCAGACCATAGTTTTCCGCTACCTGTCTCGCCGTCAGATACTCCTTTACCTCTGAAAAAATATTCAATATGCAATTTTCTCCTTTCCTCCGGAGAAAGCCTTTGCTATAATAAATGTGTGTTAGATAGAAAGGCTTTATCCTTTTTATTCATGAATGCCCTTGTTACCAGCAGGGGCATTTTTATTTACTTCAAGTAATTGTTTTACCAGTTCCAACAGCAATCCTTCCTCTTCTGTATTGCCATTCTGTAAATGTACCAATATCTGCTCCAATACTTTCGCCACCCTGATCGACATATAATTTCCGGCAATGACCGTTACCTCCTGCCCTAATACTGCTTTCCGGTAATACTCGCCTTTGGATACCCCTGATAAAATTATCTTCGCTTCTACTTGGCTTTTCTCTTCGTCACTTAGCCAAAAAGCAATTGTATTGCGCCGAAACCTGTCCTCTCGTTTACACGCCACTCTCCTCACCTCTTTCCACTTTTCCAAGTCTGTCTGCAATTTTTTCCTGTGCATCCATAGACTGATGACAATAGGTTTCAATTGTAGTCGTAACCTTTCCATGCCCTAACCGTTTTGCAATCTCGACTGGGCTGAATCCCATCTGCACAAGCATACTTGCATGACTGTGACGAGTACAATGAATTGTAATTTTCTTTACCCCCGACAGTTTGATTCCACGCTCCATTTCATGTTCAAAGAAGCTCTTTGTCCGTCCGGCAAAAAGACGTGTTCCCGGTCTCACATGATATAATGTCGCAATATATTCCTTAAGTTCTTCCTGCAATTCCTTATGTATCGTAATCACACGAACCGAGCTTTCTGTCTTTGGTGCCGTAATCAAATCCTCTCCATCAAGCCTCGTCAAAGATTCGTCAACAATTATGGTTCCCTGTTCGAAATCAATATCTTTCACCTGTAACGCCAGCAATTCTCCTATTCTCATACCTGTCCAAAATAAAATCTGAAAGGCAATCCAGGAATCCTGCTTATCCATAATCGCATCTGAAAACTTCTGGAACTCCTCCAGCGTCCAATATGGTCTTTCATCCGCTTTACTCTTTCCCATGCTTCCGGCTTTGCGACAGGGATTCGAGCGCAGATCATAGAAATTTACTGCATAATTCAAAATGGCACTAAGCTGATTATGTATTGTTTTCAGATATGTGGGTTTAAAACCTTTTTCCATCATTTCTCCCTGCCATTTGCGTATCATGGGAGCTGTAATTTCATTAATTGGTGTTTTCCCGAAATACGGCAGTATCTTATCGTTCATCACATACTCTTTCTGTTTCATAGTAGTTTTTCGTAAACACTTTTCCATATCTGCCTTATAAATCTCTCAGAGGTCCGCCAATGTCATCGTCGGATCAGATGATTGCTGAAGCATGAAATGTGCATACCATTCTTCTGCTTCTTTCTTGGTCTTAAAACCTCTTTTTTGTGATTTCTTTTTGGTTCCTGTCCAATCCGTCCAGCGATATTGTATCCGCCACGTACCATTGGGATCTTTCTTTGCATTGCAGCTCATGCACTTACCTCCTTTGCTCCTCCGTACCATTTTTCCTTAAAATACTCCACCGGAATCTTTCCAGCGATTGTGAGAAACCCTTTACTTGCCAAATCCTTATTCATTTCTCTAAGGATTTTGTAGGCTTTCCCCATGCTCACACCAAGCATTTTTGCAATGTCCTCTGCACTGTAATAGATTTTTTCGTTCATATTGTTTCCTCCAGTTCTTATGTTTGTTTCTATATAGTATCATTTTGTTGCGTTTTTATAATATCGTAACTTTTGTTTCGTTTCAATATCTTTTTGCTTTATTTTTTTCTTCTTGTGTGTTATCCTATATTTGATATTGAACAGTTTTATAAAAAATAGCTTTAGAGCAGGAGGCATGTTTTTATGACAGTCGGGGAAAACATAAGACGTATCCGACAGGAACGTAATCTTACCCAAAGACAATTAGGAGAAATGGTTGGTGCAAGTGAAGCCTACATTCGCGCCTACGAGAGCGGCAGAAGAAATCCCAAACCATCCTCCCTTGAAAAAATAGCTGATGCTTTATCTGTCAATCCCGAAGTACTGGCAAACTCTGATTTTGATGGCATAAAAGCCATACACAGACTTTTTCAGATATTCCGGCAATACGATGGACAACTCTTTGAATACCAGGATAAAGATGGAAATGATATGGTTGGAATCAGCTTTGGAACATTATCTTTGATGCGATCATGGTTAGACCGATATGAAGAATATATGGTAGAAGTTGAAAAATGCAATGAAATAAAAGATGTTAAGAAACGTGGGGAAGCTCTGCTGAAAGCGGAGGCAGACTTTAACCTTTGGATGGATATTTATCCGGAGTCGGAGCCGTGGCAGGAACGGCTTAAGATTCAGAAGGCTCTTGATGATGTTATGGATAAAATTGGATTGAATTCCCAAAAGTAAAAAAGGAACTATATTAGCATCTCGACCCAATTTGGGATAATTAATTCAAATGCAAATTTCTTACTAAAAACATTAATATATACTTAGGAGGCATTTTTATGATTGAGCAAGTAAAAGATTTAGTTTCTATTCCACTATCAATTTTTGAATCAATCTTTGCAACTAAAATCTGTAATTTCCAAAACGAAAGAGATACTATTGCCTATTTTAATGAATTTGATAAATCCATTCTCACTCTTTTAGAAGATGAACTTAAGGAACAATATGAAAAAGAGCAAGTACATGATTTTTTAGCCCAAAATCCCCTTTTATTAAGTCAAAATTATGTTTTCATCTCTGATAAAATCAAAAATGATTTCATTGATGAATTTTATAACAAACATCAAGACTTAAAATATATTGGGAGCCTAAAAATAAAAAGTTGCTTAGCAAAATATGTAGATGAAATTAATTTATTACTCGATAAGATATTAAGTGTTGAAGGAAAAGTCATATTACAAAAAGTAGATACTACTGAAAAGTCTATCATAAACGAATTACAAAATGCAAAACAGGAAATTGTATCCGAATTCAAAACTTCTCTTTACCAAATTAATAAAGAGCAAACTGGAGAATCTAACCCTATTTTTTATAATATTGGAAGAAAAAACAAATTATTTTATGGACGCAATCAAAAAATCAAAGAAATTTTATTAAAATTAAGTGAAGACAAATTAGTGTTTCTAACTGGTGCAAGTGGGATGGGAAAATCGCAGATAGCGCAAGAAATAGTATGCCGATTGCAAGATAGATACAATTTAATTATGTGGTTTCCAGCTAATACTGAAATTGAATTATTTAATGAATTTAATACTGCTGCAATAACGTATAATCTAATTAACGAAAAGAAAGAGGATTTTAAATACTTAACGTCTATAATGTCCACATTTATCGGAAAATTTTCACGTTCATTAATCATATATGATGGTGCCGATGATATTCCAGTAGAATTTTTAACCGAAAAATGTATTTTTCCCCATTCAGATACTATAGTCACAACACAAAACTCAAATGTGGATTCGGATGAATTTTCAGTAATACCAATTGATACATTCACTCCTGAAGAGGCTGAATCTTTTTTAATGACCTACTCAAATAATCGTAAACAAACGGAACAGGACATAAAAATAGTTGCTACGCTTTGTGATTTACTAGAAAACTATCCTTTGGCATTAGAATATGCTAGAGCATATGTAAATAAAACTCAGAATTCCTTTTTAGAATATATGAAAATCTATAAAGAGCATAAACATGATATTCTTAGTAAACCATTAACAAAATATGAAAAAACTGCATATACTGCTTGGAAACTATCATATGATAAAATTGTCAGACAATCTAAAGCTGCTAAAGATATACTTAATATACTTTCATTTTTAGATACTCATGATATTCCATTACGTGATATCTTTGTGCTATCACAACAATATTCTTTAGATAAATTAAACTCGATATTATTAATAATAAAGAATTATTCTCTATTAACTATACAAGATAATTTTGCAAATATACATGAAATTACTCAGGAATTTATTCGTTTGCAAATGCAAAAAGATCAAGAATATCAGACTTATTATGAAAAAACATTACATATATTTTCTGAACTTATGCCTGATCGAATAACAAATGCAGCTGAAAAAGATCTCGTTAATAGAATTACTAAACATGCTATACAACTCATATCTTATAATTGCAATATCAATGACAAAAATACACTGAATTTTGCAGCAAACATTGCTTCCAAGCTATATATATTAGGTTATTATACCCAAACCATCAGCTTCATTCAGGAGCAAATTTTGTTGTACGACTCTTCAACACAAAACTTTAATCTATTTCAAATGATAACTTTTATATCTCAAGCATACCATTATATCGGAGAAGATAGTAATGCACTTAGGATACTAAAAAAATATTGTCTCATAGTATCATCTTCGGAAAAATTGACTAATTCAGAAAAATGGCAACTCCTATCGAGATTTAAAAATGTTGAAGGGATTATTCAAAAAGAGCAAGGAGAGTTTTCTCAATGCCTAGAATCATTCTTTGAATCGCTTGAATTTCTAAATAAATTGTCAATGGATTCAGATAATGAGATAAAGAGCAATATTTTAAACAACATCGGTATTGTATACAAACACCTTGGACAATATAATAACGCTCTTGAATATTACAACCAAGCTCTTTCATGTTCCGCCAATGATAAACATCTCTTATTGCGAATTTATGGAAATATAGCAACAGTATTCAAATCATTAAATCAATTTGAGTCAGCATTCAAATATTTTGAGATTTGTCTTAATTATTCTATTGAATTAGGTGATAAACGTAATGAATGTATATGTCTAGGAAATTTAGCTGACTGCTATATCGATCTAAATCAATATGATAATGCTACATTAAACTTAAATAAATCTTTGCAAATTGCTAATGAACTAAATTATATTATTGGAATCATTAATGCATATTACAACCTGGGTCGTATAGCTTTTTTACAGCAAAATTATATAAAAGCCAAAGAATATTGGGAATTATCATTAAATAAAAGTTATGCTATAGATTATAAATCGGGAATTGATTTTTCATATAATGCCTTAAATCAACTTCCAAAATAATAGCTTTAAGCCCATTTTCTATTTGCCACCATTAATCCAAAAATGATTGTTTTAAAACTGTACCCAAATCGTACCCAACGCCATCTAAAAAAACCCTACAAAGCCCATAAATACAGGCTTTGTAGGGATTTACCTTGTCCCTTCGCACACCCACTTTGCATTTTTTTAGCAAACTCACTTGTAAAAACTTCCTTTTCCGGCGCTTCCGGGATACTGCACTATTTTTCTTCCCTTTTCTTTCAGGACTGAAAAAGCCCTGCGTCAGGACGTTCCCTGATGCAAGGCTTCTAATTTTTTTCTCTATGTTTCTGTGTCTTTTTTTGATGTTTTCTCTGGTGCTCCGTATGAACCGGATTTTCTGATTCTTACAAAGGGGATTATCAAAAAAGTGCCAAAGAGGAGTGCTAAAAAATGAAGAAATAAACTCCAAAATAACTCCATTTTACTCTTTATTATTTTGTTGTTCTTCTCTTGCGTAAAGAATGTCCAACGCCTGGAATATTACATTACTCATAGTCTGATAATGTCTCTCTGCATAAGATACTAGCTTTTCTTTTTGCTCTGGTGACATCCTGATTCTCAGACTAGAATCTTTGCCGTCTAATGATGGTTTTCTAGGCATCTTTCTCTCCTCCTTACATTTCATATGTTTAACATGAATTGATACAAGTGTCAATCTCGTTTTGTTAATATCACCCATTTCCCTTTTTGGCTACTTCCCTGCCTCTTCAGATAATTCTTTTCCTTCAATTTGGTTATATAATACTTCACACTAGCAAGATTCCAATCTAACGCATTAGCCATTTCTTTCTGCGTGATTGAAGGTTGCATACGTACAAGATTCAGAATTTCTATTTCTTTCTCACTCAGTACATTTTCATCTTCCACTTGGTCTAATCTCTCTAAATCTTGGTTAGCTTGGTTAGTAGCTTGGTTAGCTTGGTCAGTTATTGGATTGACTCGGAACAACTCTACCCGAAACATATTATCGAATTCCTGAAATTTCGGCTTCGGAAGTCCATACTCCTCTGCTGCATTAAGGATTCTTTTAATTCCGCTTCCCCATGCTTCTACGAGTCCCATCTGACTGAATATATTGGCAATTCCTTTATTCCGGATCTTAGAATGACCATTCATGACTTCCTCATAAGTCAATCCGTTATATAATCCGCCTGGAGAAGTCACTTCCAGTCTGTCATCATAAACTGCGACCTGAATACAGGATTCATCCAACAGGTTACGGTGACAATGGGCGTTAATGATCATTTCCCTGATTGCTTCCGGTGGTAGCTCATATTTCTCTTTTCGCACCAATCCGTCAATTGTTGCTCCAAGTCGAATATTTCTCAATACAAAATCTACTGCTTCTTCGATTTGTGTATAGATTGGTCCTGTAAATTCTCTCTTATCAAGAAATACTGCACGATCTGTTCCCTTGAATACCGCACATTGGGTTTTAGAAAATGAGAAATAATCTGATGTCAGCAGCGCATAGGCATTCGTTGCCAGAAACTGTCCCTCACTCTGCTTTAAGATCTTTCAGTTTATCAGCTGCTCTTTCTTCACAGAATGCTCTGACATTCCTGCTTTTTTCCGGAACTTTTCAATATCCTGACAAAGTTTCTCTGTAGCTTCTTCTGAAACTGGATATCCTACACAGGTAAGTTCATCCCAGGAGATTCTGGCTCCTTCCATCTCCAGTTCTTTTATTTTCTCTGGAAATGCCTGCCTTGATGTACCTGCAACACGGATATAAGTACCATTATCTTTTCCCTTTGATTTCAGATAATACGGTCTGTTCTTTCCAGCTTCTACTGATACAACAATGACCGTTTTCCCGTCTACTGTCTGTGGCTCAATATCAGGAATAATCTGTGGCACACAGGAATCAGAAACTGCATTGGCAATTCCGTCCATCATCTGAAACAACACATCATTTTCCACACCAACAATCTGGTATGTTTTATCATCTACTCCAACAATCAGCTTGCCACCTTGTGTATTGGCAAAAGCTACGATTGTCTTCATGTACTTTTCACTTTTATCAGGTAAGGATACCTTGTACTCAATATTTTTCGATTCCCCGGAAAACATAGTATCTTCTACCATTCTTTCACTCCTACTCTTCTAAGCTGTATCATCAGCTGTGTTATTTCTCCAGCTTCAACATAAATTTATCCGAATCATTAACAATATTATACGTTCCATCGCCATCCTCCGGCAAGTAAGAAAACGAAAACATCTGTATTCCTTTTTCTGCCTGTCGCTTTGATGAATATACCGTCACATATAACGCATTCGGAATCGACTGATCGTAGCTGAACCGCACACTTTTAAATGAATTTTCCCTGCAACGTTTCACGATTTCTTCTGCACATACTTTCTGGTCCGCTACATACAGTTTATTTACCACTACCGTCAACCGTTCTTCATGGTAATTGTCCGCTGTCATTGCATAGGAACCATACACATCCATATCACGCCCATATTGCAAATATCCAAGACAACCGCTTATAACCATTATTATACCGATTATCAGACTGATAAACCACCTTTTTTTCATCTTCTCGCTCCTTTATACCCCTGTATTATAATACAAGTGTATGACGGCACAGCTTATTTTTCAATACAGTTGTATTTATAATTTTAGGAAAAGACGAGGTGCCGTTATGATTGTATATGAATGATGTATCTTATAAAGAATGGCTGTCTTTTCTCCAATGAACAGGCAGCCATTTCTCATGTAATTCTTTAATACAAGTCTCCCACATATCCATCTGCTTCCAGATGCATATAGCACTCATCCACCTTCTCTGATTCCAGAATCCGCAAAACGTGTTCCATACCTGTAGCAAGTTCTTTTGTTTTTAACTCTTCCAGCGGAATCCAATAAACTCTTCCTTCCTCAGAACTCTTTAATTCTCCGGTAAACTTATCCGCTTTATACAAGGTAATAACATAGTGCACTCCGCTCTTATGCCAATGATATAATCCTCCAAGCTTCGGTGCTTCAACCGTAAGTCCTGTTTCTTCCCAGACTTCCCGAATCATAGATTTCTGAAAAATCTCATTTGCTTCTACGTGACCGCCTGGAAAAGTTGTACCGGTATAGCTATCATTTACTTTATCCAGAGCCAGTACATTCCCTTTATGATCCTGAATCATACACATATTCATAAAACAGACCTTCTCAATCCGACTCTCTTCTTTTTCATTCAGAGATTTTCTGACACGTTTGTTGATATCCGATCGTTTGGATTTATAATGCTTGAAGACCTCTCCATACGGAATCCAGATTTCTGCATCTTCAATTTTTTCATAAACAGAATCCACCACTTCTTCCAGATGTTTGTCACTCGGAAAAGTACATTTTTTCATATAATAATCTCTGGTTGCCTGAAACATCCATTCCGCAATCTTTTCTTTCTGCTTCATTTTTAACTGGGAATACTTCTTATTCGTTTGCAGTAATCTCCCATCTATCATCTTATGGTTTTTCCGTGACATCGGTTTGACCTCTTTTCTTCTTTTTCATTCAGATTTTACTATACCACAGAATCATGCTTGCGTCATACTTCAGAGCTTCGATGTCCTCTTTTTCTTCTCTCAGTACCTTATTTATAGAGGGATCTTTTTTAAGGACTCTCTTCCGGAGGCTGTGCCACCGGTAAATAGCAAGGAC
>ERZ1106941.2032-NODE-2032-length-16853-cov-32.621622_pt1 | contig 16853 bp, 8 predicted proteins | sample MGYA00403670_ERZ1106941 | MGnify/ENA primary metagenome ERZ1106941 (study PRJEB35170, sample SAMEA104062400) | human gut metagenome | biome: human gut; feature: human-associated habitat; material: faeces | place: Denmark | collected 2012-06-04 ...
AATTAGATGAATTAATCGGTTATTATCTAATTTATCTACATTACATAATCAACCCTACAAACCCTAATTTGCAAAATTAATTTATCGTAACACAGAAACAAAATTGAAAAGCCTAAATTTGTTAAAGCTTTTTCAGATTAGCATAATCAAAATTGAAAAACAAATTAGTACAACGGGCTTATAACAAACAACCAAAATTCTTTATTATAATCAAATTGATTACACAACATAATTTTTTACGCAACAAAAACACCCACCTGAAAACAGGTGGGTGAATTATTATTCAGTAGATTATTAAGTTGTAATTAACTAAAATTACTTCTTAACTGTTACCTTTGTCTGAGCAGACTTTCTAGAACCGTCAGCAGCTGTGAACTTAACTACTGTTTTACCCTTCTTAAGAGCCTTAACTGTTACAGTCTTACCAGACTTAATCTTAGAAGCTGATAGCTTAACGATACCCTTCTTAGAAGAAGAAACCTTAATTAGCTTGTTGTATGTGTTTGATGGATATAGAGTAGCCTTAATCTTAACAGAAGCACCCTTCTTCTTTAGAGTAGTTGTCTTCTTAGCTGAGATTTTTAGCTTTGTAGCCTTCTGCTGTTTAACAACAACTTTGCACTTAGCATACTTGTTGCTACCGTCTTTAGCCTTAACTGTGATATAAGCAGTACCTGGCTTGATACCCTTAACAACGCCCTTAGATGTAACTGTTGCATATCTTGTGTTAGATGACTTATATGTTACAGCCTTGTAAGCAGCATTCTTAGGGTTAACTGTAGCCTTTAGTGTAAATGCTCTACCATTGTAGATAGTCTTCTTAGTAGCATTTAGCTTAATGCTTGTTACATACTGCTTAACTGTTACGTCCTTTGAAAGAACTAGAGCCTGAGCATCGCCAGGGTTCTGAACTGTTAGAGTAATTTTAGCCTTACCAGCCTTAACACCCTTAACAACACCGTTCTGGTCAACTGTTGCAACCTTTGTGTTGCTTGAAGACCAAACCTTTGTTGTCTGAGCTGTTGTGTTTGTATACTTAACATTAATCTTAGCAGTCTTACCTGGGTAAACTGAAACGTTCTTTGTAGTAATAACAGCAGTTACATCCTTAACTTCATAAGTTGAACCAGCTGTTGTGTCATACTTACCGTCAGCATGTAGATAATACCATTCGCCACCATATGTTGTAGCACCTGATAGTTCACTTACACTAACCTTTGATGGGTCAACAACATAAATCATATTAGCAAAAGTTTTCAAGCCTTCTGGGTATGTATCACTGTCGTTAGCCATGTAACCTTCTAGGTTAATGTCCGCTGTCTGGAAGTTCTTACCCCAGTTTGGAGATGGTTTTTCGCCTTCAGCTGCCTTAGCACCACCGTCGATACCGTTGTTGAAGATAACATTTGCAACAGTTTCACCTAGGTCAATGTAATACACATTTGAGCCGTCTTCTAGTGTTAGAGGAGTTGATCTCAACTGATATGAATGCTGCCAGTCAACACATTCATCTGTACCATCCCACCAGTAAGCACATGCTGTTGCATTATTAAATGTGTACCAATCCTTACGCATAGCGAAGAAATATCTTTTTGATTTTTCACCTGTTGAAGGACCTGTGTAGATACCGCCTTTGCTTGTAACAGCACTAGTGTTACCTTTATTGTCTGTTGTTTCTTCTGGCTTTGATTCTGTAGGAACTGGAGCTGGAGTAACATCAACGTCGTTTACATAAGCTTTAACCTTTAGATCAGCTGTTAAAACTATTTTAACTGTTGAGTTAGCTTCTGTTACAGGAACTTGTGCATTTGCACCACCTTGTCCGATAAGACCGTCATAACCATAAGCTGGTTCCCAAGCACCGTTTGTTGTTACTTTAAATTCGTAAGCAGAGCCGTCTGTCTTAGGCTGTACATTCTTGAATGTAACTTCGTAAGAACCATCTTCGTTCTTAGTCATCTTGTTCTTTGTTTCAACTGCAGTCTTTTCTTCTTCTGTTTCTGCATTTGCTAGAACTTTCCATTCAACACCATTACATAGACCAGGTTCACCAGCTACATAATAAGCATTTTCTAGAGGAACAACCTTAGCAGGTGCATCTGCACCATTAACTAGTACTTTAACTGTACCGTCGTTGATAGTCTTTACTTCGCCTGTTGGCTTACCATCTGCATCTGTTACTTCCTTTTCTCTTGTACCAGAAAGAGTTAGAATAACATCAACTGTTGAGTTGTCTTCTGGAACTGAGAATTCAATGTTTTCAGGGTTTACAACACCTGCAACTGCACCGAATGATGTGAACCAATCATGATCTTCTACAACCTTGATTGTAGCACAGTCAGTCTTAGCAACACCTGTGTATGTCTTCTTGTAAGTGCCGCCTTCCTGAAGTGCCATATCGTCAGCTGGAGTATTAGGAGTCCAGTTAGCACCTAAGAACTTAGCGTCACCTACAACTGTGTAAGTGTGTGTAGCAGTATCATCAGCAGCTACTGATAGGCCTGCAAATACTGAGCAAGCCATTAGCACTGAAAGAATAATGCTAACAATTCTTTTTGTTTTCATTTCTGAAAAACCTCCTTTTAAAGTATCGCATTTAATTGCATATTTATTATAGTCTTTTTCTCAAGTACTTTTCAATTAGCAAAGTAACGAATTTAACACTTTATCTTTGTTGAAAATAGATAAAAAGCTTAATTTGTATAATGTTTGTAACCAAATCTTTATGTTTTGGATATATTGTATTAACAATTTGTTAAAATTTAAAGTCCATTTGTTAAATTAGCTTTATAAAATTTCCAAAATATATCATAACTCCCACCATTCCTTGTGTTTCAGTTTGTTCTCCATTTGTTAAAAATATATATAAAATAAGAAAAATCTTTCCTAAATGCACTAGGAAAGATTTTAATTTGATTAATTTTCAGTTGTAAAAGTATAATTTATCAAAAAAATTATAATAATCAACAAATATACTTTTTAATGTTGATTAACGCATTTTTGCCATCATTTTTAATAGTTTTCTCCAGTTCAGCTAAAGAGTCAAACTTCTTTTCCGGACGCTGAAAACATAAAAGTCTTGTGTCAATCACTTCACCATATAAATCCGGACCGTTGTATTTAGGCAACCATGTTTCTGAAAGTGGCTTGTAGTTACCAACAGTAGGTTTAACACCAACATTTGTTACACCGGCATATTGTTTACCCTTAATAGTAACTAAACTTGTATAAACACCAAACTTAGGAATTGCAATATTATCAGGTAGTTTCTGATTAATAGTAGGTGTATCCATAAGTCTACCTATGTGATTGCCTTGTTCAATTACAGATGTATAGCCGAATCTATGACCAAGAAGTTTATTTACTTCTTCCATTTCACCATTCTTAATAAGTTTCCTTATTCTTGTACTGCTGACAGTATCACCATCAACAACAACTTTGTCTGTTACCGTAACATTAATAGAAAATTCTTTGCATATTTCTTTAAGTGTATTGTGGTCAGCAACTCCACCTCTGCCAAAATGATAGTTAAAGCCACAAAACACTTCTTTTGCATTTAATTTTTCAACAAGAATTTTTTTCACAAATTCTCTTGGTGAATAATCCTTTACTGTTAAGAAATCATCCTCAATAACTTTACTGACACCCATATTCTTAAGAATAATCTGTCTTTCTTCATTAGGAGTGATAATTTCAACACTTCTGCCAAATAGCAATGCCGGGTTTTTCTGAAAAGTATAAACAATAGGAGTCAGTGACTTTTCATTAGCCACTTTAATCATTTTTCCGATAACTGCCCTATGACCTTGATGTATTCCATCAAAAAACCCAAGTGCTACTGCAGAATAATTATTTTCGTTAATTTGTTCTTTCATATATATAGTAACTCTCAAATATACTTTAATATAAATTAAATTTTGCCACTGTCAAGTAGGTACTTTGCCTTCAGAATTGCCACTTGAGTTTTGCCGTCAATGATTTGATTATTCAGCACCATTTCCACAACTTTATCAAATGGAATCTTTTCCACATTTAGAAATTCGTCATCATCAAGGTGTTGTTCACCACAACCATCAACTCTGCACATATACATATGAACAATCTCATCAGAATAAGCACATAGTCCAACATAGCTACCAAGTGTCATATAACTATAGCCATCAGCACCTGTTTCTTCTTTCAACTCTCTTTTGCAATTTTCCAAAGGTGTTTCACCTTTTTCCAGCTTACCTGCCGGAATTTCTAACATTACTTGGCGTAATGGATAACGATACTGCTTAACCATCAGCACTTCATTATCTTTGGTTAGTGGTACAACACAAACTGCACCATGGTGCTTGTTGTATTCTCTTGTAGCAGTATTGCCATCAGGCAAGAGAACTTCATCCTTATATATTTTTAATAAACAACCATCAAACACTTGCTTTGATGATATAGTTTTTTCTTCTAATTTCATAATAAAATCTCCGAGGTATGATATGTTTAATTTTTATCCCCACACAAAAAATCGTGAAGAATTTGAAAACCGATTAATAAAGGAATTTCCCTTTATAAAAAAAGAAACCATAGGGAAAAGCCTTGTTAACAGAAACATTGAGGCATTCACCATAGGTAACAAAAATAAAAAAATAATTATGGTTGGGGGAGTACACGGAAGTGAATACCTGACCATTAATTTACTGTATAAATTTTTGTGGCAACTTGGTTGTTCATACAGAGACGGAAGTGAAGTTGCCGGTATTAAAATGAAAAGATATTTACATAGGAGAGGTGTAACCATAATACCTTGTGTCAATCCTGACGGTACTGACATTAACTTACTTGGTTCATCCTCAGCAAATAAATATTCTTCACTTATTAATTATATTTGTCCACATTCTTGCATATGGCAATCAAATGCAAGAGGTGTTGACATTAACCACAACTTTCCGGCAAATTGGGAAGAAATACACAAGAGAGAAATTGCCTTAGGAATCTCTGTACCACACAACACAAGGTATGGTGGCAAAACTCCATCATCAGAACCGGAAACAATCTCACTTATGAACTACTGTATAAAACAGAATTTCAGTAGGTGCTATGCTTTTCATAGTCAAGGTAGAGAAATCTACTATACATTTGGTGATGAAACACCAAAAGACTCCAAAACAATGGCAAGACTACTGGCAAGAACCTGTAATTATAAATTATCCACACCACCATCAATAGCAGATGGTGGTGGGTTTAAAGATTGGTTTATTCACCGATTTAACAAACCGGGATTCACTTTTGAAATAGGTAAAGGGAAGAACCCTCTGCCACTTTCAGACCTTGAAGAAGAATACAAAATTCTTCAAAAAGCCCTTTGCCTAGCAGTTATTATTTAGTCTAGGTTAGGTGTGTTGATTTTGTCATCATCGCCAAAGTAAATATTGTACCATACTAGGAACACATAAACTGTCCAAACTTTTCTTGAGTTGTCAGCCTTACCTTGGAAGTGACCGTCTAGCCAACTAACAAGAATATCTGTGTTAAAGAACTTTTCTGCTGTAGCAGACTTAAATGCCTTCTTTACAACATTATAGTACTTTTCATCCTTTAGCCATACTCTTGTAGGTACAGGGAAGCCCAGCTTTCTCTTCTGAGCAGATTTTTCAGGCATTCTTCTACGAGCAGCCTTACGCATTGCGTACTTAGTATTTTCACTGTTTACACGAAGGTGAGTAGGAATTGTTCTTGCAACATTAAATACTTCCTTATCTAGGAAAGGAACTCTAAGTTCAAGTGAATTTGCCATTGACATTCTGTCAGCCTTTAGAAGAATATCACCTGTCATCCAAAGGTTAATATCAAGGTACTGCATCTTTGTAATATCGTCATAATCCTTAACTCTGTCATAATAAGGCTTACATAGATTTTGTGGGTCTGTTGCAATTTCAGGCTTTTTAAGTAAAGCCTGTTTTTGCTTTTTGTCATACATAAATGCATTACCGATAAATCTTTCTTCAAGACGCTTACCACCACGCATTAGGTATGCTCTACCCTTAACCTTAGGGAATTTTTCTGCTAATTTACCGATTGCTCTACGAATAGGGAATGGCACAATGCTATATGGCTTTAGTGAACGAGGAACATTGTAGCAAGTATAACCACCAAACAGTTCATCAGCACCTTCACCTGAAAGTACAACCTTTACATACTGACTTGCAAGGTTAGATACAAAGTAAAGTGCAATACAGCTTGGGTCAGCCAGAGGCTGATCCATATAGTACTGAACCTTTGGAACTGTACTCCAAAATTCTTCACTGCCGATAATCTTTGTATGGTGTTCAACACCGATTTCCTTTGAAAGTTCTTGAGCCCAAGAAATTTCGTTATACTTTTCACCAAAGTCAAAACCAACTGTAAATGTCTTTTGGTCGGCAAAGTAAGTTGAAACATATGATGAGTCAACACCACTTGATAGGAAACAACCAACCTCAACATCGGCAATCTTATGAGCCTTGATAGAATCTTCAAATACATCAGCAATTTCATCAACTGCTTTTTCTTCTGTTAAAGTTTCATCAGGTTCAAATGTTGGTTCAAAATATCTGGTTGTTGTAATCTTGCCATCCTTAAACCACATATAGTGACCCGGTAGTAGGCAATAAACATTCTTGAAGAATGTTTCAGGTGGTACAACATACTGGAATGATAGGTAAGAGTCAAGAGCCTTTTCGTTAAACTCTTTCTTAAAGTCAGGATGTTGTAGGATTGACTTAATTTCTGAACCATAAACTAAGTTACCGTCAATCAATGTATAGTGCATTGGCTTAATGCCAAAGAAATCTCTTGCAATAAACAGAGAACCGTCATTCTTGTTATAAATAGCGAAACCAAACATACCACGAAGTTTTGGTAGCATTTCTTCGCCCCATTCTTCAAAACCATGAATAAGAACTTCTGAGTCTGTATCGGTATAGAACTTATGACCTGCCTTGATTAACTGTTCACGCAAAATCTTGTAGTTGTAAATTTCACCGTTGAAAGTAATAACAAGGGACTTGTCCTCATTATAAATAGGCTGAGTACCACCGTCTAGGTCAATAATAGACAATCTACGAAAGCCCATTGAAATATAATCATCCTGGAAAAGACCGTCAGAGTCAGGCCCACGATGAGTGATAACATCTGTCATATTTTTAATTGTTTCATTTCTGTCAACAATCTGGCCTGTAAAACCACAAATACCACACATAGTCAACATCCTTTCTAATAACAAATCATATACTTATAATTATACCTTTTTATAGTACCACAGTTTAACCATATTCGCAAGGAAAAACTACCACTATAATTCTAATAAATAAAGAAAATAATTTGTGCAAATGGTTTTTATACACTTTCATATATTAAAGAAAAGAGGCTATTTCTAGCCTCTTAAAAGTTTGTAATGTTATTAATAATATTTCTTTATGAATGATGACTCTCCGTAATCATCATAGTGTTTATCGGCATATGAGCCTTTCTTTACATATACCTCAACCTTATAAACAGGATTCATTTTAGAATCAAGATTATCTATATCCGTTAAGAACCAACCATGAATTTCTTTTAGTGATGCTGGTAAGTAAATTTTCTTTAATTTTGTACCATTAAACAATGGTCCTTCAACTTCTTCTACACCCTCAGGAAGTGTTAGTTCCTCAATACCTGAATCAGTAAATGCTAGTTCTTTGATTTTTGTAACTGTACTTGGAATTTCTACAGTTTTCAAAGATGTACAACCAGCAAATGTACATGTATCAATTTTTTTAAGATTTTTTGGTAACTTAACTTCACTTAAATTTGTGTCATCTTGGAACATAAAACCTGGAAGTGAAGTGATTGTATCAGACTCAAATGAGATACTTTCTAATAAATCATTACTGTTAAAGCCGTTATTTTCATCACTACTTGACACACTGGATGCTGCTTCAGAATCAGTGATAAGCATAAAGCTACCCTCGGGAACAGTAATATTCTTTTTCTTTTTACCTTGGTCTGAAAGTCCTACAATATATTTACCGTCTTCCCACTTAAAGTCACTGTCTAAATTACTGTCAGAACTTAAGTCACTTGATGAACTGTCACTGTTGCTTACAGTTGATGAACTGTAACTTGTACTACTTGATGAATTATCATCTTTTTTATCGGAACAACCTGTGCCGATAACTGCAAAACCCATTGTTAGCACTAAAAGTACAATTATAATCTTTTTCATTTTGTTCTCCTCTCTAGTGAAATATTTATATATCTAAACAATATATAAATATAATTCTTTCGTATAATAACATATATATAAACTATTTGCAATGATAAAATATTACTATAAATTAGAAATTCATGAAAATAATTTGTGCAAATGGTTTTATGTATTTCTATATATATGCGTAACTTTTTCTTATATTTACTACCCTATTATCAAAAATTTATTTGATAAGTTTTATTCACAAAAAAATTTACTGTAAAAAACAACAATATATTTTTTATAATTCCCTAGTTGAAAATTAAAAAAGTGATTTTATGGTAAAATATTAAAGGTATATTGATTATTATCCAGATGGAGGTCAATGGGATGTCACAAGTAAAAAGAATATTCGTAGAAAAGAAAGACGGATTCAATGTTGAAGCTAAGCAGATTCTTTGGGATTTGCGTCACAACCTTGGTGTTCGTTCTTTAACAAACCTAAGATTTGCTAATCGTTATGATGTTGCGGGTCTTACAGATGAAGAATTTGCTAAGGCAAAGGTTACTGTTTTTTCTGAGCCAAATCAGGATATTGTTTATGATGAAGAATATCCGGTTGATAAGGATTGGAAAGTCTTTGCTATGGAGTATCTACCCGGTCAATACGACCAGAGAGCAGACTCAGCATCTCAGTGTGTACAGCTACTAACTGCAGGAGAAAGACCACAGGTTATCTCAGCAAAAGTTGTTTCACTTGAAGGGGATATTACTGACGAAGAATTTGAAAAAATCAAGTCATATATGATTAACCCTGTTGAAAGTAGAGTTGCTTCTCTTGAAAAGCCGGAGTCACTTGATATTCCGGTTGAAGTTCCTGAAAATGTTGCTAGAATTACTGACTTCATTAAGTGGAACGATGAAGAAATGGAAAAGTACTACAACTCAATGGGCTTTGCAATGACACTTGCTGACCTAAAGTGGTGTAGAGATTACTTCCGTGATACTGAAAAGAGAGATCCTTCTGTTACTGAACTAAGAGTTATTGACACATACTGGTCTGACCATTGTCGTCATACTACTTTCTTAACAAGACTTGATAAGGTCGAAATTGAGAAAAAGGCTCTTTCAAAGGCTATCGAAGATGCTCTACAGGCTTATTATGATGCCAGAGATGAAGTTTACGGCAAGGACACAAATAGAAATGTTAGCCTAATGGATATGGCACTTATGGGTATGAAGCTACTTAAAAAGCGTGGTCAAATCCCTGATCTTGACGAAAGTGAAGAAATCAATGCTTGTTCTATTAATGTTCCTGTTACTATTGACGGTGTAACAGAAAACTGGCTACTACAGTTTAAGAACGAAACTCATAACCACCCAACAGAAATTGAACCTTTCGGTGGTGCTGCTACTTGTCTTGGTGGTGCAATTCGTGACCCACTAAGTGGTCGTTCTTATGTATATCAAGCAATGCGTGTTACCGGTTCAGGTGACCCAACAGTTCCTTTCAAGGATACAATGCATGGTAAATTACCATCAAGAAAGATTACAACAGGTGCTGCTCAGGGTTACTCATCATACGGTAACCAAATTGGTCTTGCAACAGGTCAGGTAACAGAACTTTATGACCAAGGTTATGTTGCAAAGAGAATGGAAATCGGTGCAGTTGTCGGTGCATCTCCAAAGGAAAATGTTGTAAGAGAAGTTCCTACTCCCGATGATGTTATTGTTCTCCTAGGTGGTAGAACAGGTAGAGACGGTTGTGGTGGTGCAACCGGTTCATCAAAGGCACATACAGAAGAATCTATCGAAACTTGTGGTGCAGAAGTTCAAAAGGGTAACGCTCCAACAGAAAGAAAAATCCAAAGACTATTTAGAAACCCTGTTGTTTCTAAGATGATTAAAAGATGTAACGACTTTGGTGCCGGTGGTGTATGTGTTGCTATTGGCGAACTTGCTGACGGTCTAACTATTGACCTTGACAAGGTTACAAAGAAATATGAAGGTCTTGACGGTACAGAACTTGCTATCTCAGAATCCCAAGAAAGAATGGCAGTTGTTCTGGACAAGAAAGATGTAAATAAATTTATTGCAGAGTCACTAAAGGAAAACTTAGAGGCTACAGCAGTTGCAGTTGTTACAGAAGAACCTAGACTGGTTATGAACTGGAGAGGTGACACAATTGTTGATGTTAGCAGAGAATTCCTAAACACTAACGGTGTGACTCAAGAGGCTGATGCATTTATCACAGTTCCTGATGCTGATGATTGTTACAGAAACAATGTTCCAAAGGCACTTGAAGGTAAGAGTGTTAAGGATGCATTTAAGGACAACCTATCAAGACTTGAAGTTTGTTCACAGATTGGTCTTGCTGAAAGATTTGACGCATCAATCGGTTCAGCAACAGTTATTATGCCATTTGGTGGTAAGACACAGTTAACACCACAAGAAGCAATGGCAGCTAAGATTCCTGTACTAAAGGGTGAAACAGATGATGCATCTGCAATGTCATTCGGTTACATTCCGGGTACATCAAGATGGAGTCCATTCCATGGTTCAGCTTATGCAGTTGTAGAAAGCACATCAAAGCTACTTGCTATCGGTGCTAACCCACTAAAAGCTAGACTAACATTCCAAGAATATTTTGAAAGACTACACGATAAACCAGAACGTTGGGGTAAACCTGCTGCAGCACTACTTGGTGCTATGGAAGCTCAGATTAAGCTAGGTCTTCCATCAATCGGTGGTAAAGACTCAATGTCAGGTTCATTTGAAGATTTAGATGTTCCACCAACACTTGTTTCATTTGCAGTAGCAATGACTAAGGCAAGTAAGACAATTTCTTCTGAATTTAAGAAGAGTGGTTCAAATGTAATTTATGTTCCTGTTCCAGAGAACAAAGAAACTCTAATGCCGGACTGGGACAAGCTGGTTGAAATGTACAAGGCAGTTTATGCTCTATTTGACAATGGTCAGGTACTATCTGCATCAGTTGTTAAAGAAGGTGGTTGTGCCGGTTCAGTAGCAAAGGCTTGTTTCGGTAATATGCTTGGTTTTGAATTTAAACCTGACTATAAATACACAATGGAAGAACTATTTGCTCCAAAGGCAGGTTCACTAATCCTTGAACTTAAGGATGGTGCAACACTTTCCGAAGATGTTCTTCACTACACACTTGGTACAACTAACGAAAGCAGTAAAATTACTGTTAACGGTGAAAGCCTAGAACTTAAGGACCTAATTGAGGCTTGGACATCTCCACTTGAAAAGGTATTCCCAACTAAGGCAGAAGTTCCTGAAATCACAGTTGATGCTCCTCTATATACAGAAAGAAATACTCACAGCCCTGCAATTAAGGTTGCAAAGCCAAAGGTATTTATCCCATGTTTCCCAGGTACAAACTGTGAAATTGATACAAAGAGAGCCTTTGAAAAAGCCGGTGCAGATGTTGAAGTTCTTATTGTTAAGAACCTAAAGCCATCTGACATTGAAGAAACTATTGAGGCAATGGAAAAGGCTATTAAGTCTAACCAAATTCTAATGTTCCCAGGTGGTTTCTCAGGTGGTGACGAACCTGACGGTTCAGGTAAATTCATCGCTACAACATTTAGAAACCCTGTTATCAGCGAAGCAGTTAACGACTTACTAAAGAACAGAGATGGTCTTGCACTTGGTATCTGTAACGGTTTCCAGGCACTTATTAAGCTAGGTCTTGTACCTAACGGTGAAATCGTTGAAATCAAGGAAAATGACCCAACTCTAACATTTAACACTATTGGCAGACATATCAGCCATATGGCATACACAAGAGTTACAAGTACAAAGTCACCTTGGTTCTCAAGTGTTAATGCCGGTGATGTATTTGCAGTTCCTGTATCTCACGGTGAAGGTAGATTTGTTGCTACTGACGAAACAGTTAAGAAGTTAATTGAAAACGGTCAGGTAGCTACTCAGTATGTTGACCTAAAGGGTAACCCAAGTCAGGACATTCAGTTTAACCTAAACGGTTCTGTTTGTGCTATTGAAGGTATCACTTCTCCTGACGGTAGAGTTTTAGGTAAGATGGGTCACTGTGAAAGAAAGGGTGCTAACCTTTACGCAAATGTTCCATTTGAAAAGGATATGCAAATCTTTGAATCAGGTGTTAAATACTTTAAATAAGATTTTTCCTAAACATCCTAAAATATAACAAGAAAAATGCGACTATCATTGATAGTCGCATTTTTCTATTTCTTTAAATATTTATTGTTATACTTTATAAATTTAATAATAGCATTTCAAGATTTCGCCTTGCATATTAAAAATTATTTTTCAGGCTTATGCTTTTTAATAGCATCGGTATCCCCAAGTTCACCGGCTTTGCCCATATAGAAGTTGGCCTTAACCTTGTTCTTTGTAAAGCCTTTTTTTCCCTTACTGTAGCAATTACTAACATACTTATAAAAAGATATTAAGTCACTGTTAATACCTGTCATACCTAATTTAGAAGCCCTTTTAAGGTATCCGTTTATCTTTCTGTAATTATCATAATTTATTCCGACAGAAACAAGTTTCTTAGCTTTCTCATAATATTCTTCAGCTATTTTATTAACTATTGCTATGTCGGTATTTTTCGCCATAGTCAGCATTTGATTTGCCTTATCAGTATCCTTTAAGTAACCGTTAACACCATATTTAAAATTAAAATAACAATTGGTATAGTCCTTTACAAGATTATATTTTGCCTCTTCGTTATCCATTTCAACTGCCATTTCAAAGAATTTTTCGGCCATTTCGTGGTTAATATTTGCGTGATTACCTGTTCCATATTGCTTACCGTACTGATTATATAACACACCTAAGTTTTTCTTAGCATTTTCATTACCTAGTTCAAGTGACTTCTTGAAGTAACCCTCAGCCTTATTATAATCTATACTGTAATTATCCTTCCCATTATAGTAATTTACACCTAGCTGATTATATAGAATAGCAAGGTTTTTCTTACCGTTTTCATCATTTAGCTTACTGCTTTCTTCAAAACAATAAATAGATTTTTCCACATTATCTTCTTCATTTGATGAAAAGTACTGTACACCTAAAGTGTTATAATAATCACCTAAAGTGGCTTTTGCTTTATCATCACCACTATCTATTTTAGCTAAAAGTTCTTTAATTTTATCGTCAGTAATAATTGCATTGAAAGCCATAATTTTGCTCCTCTAGTTTCTAAATATATTATATATCAGCAAAGTAATTTTGTAAATCTCTTAATTAACTACATAAATTATTATTTTTATCAACTCAAAATTTCCATCATTACGACTCAAAAAGTTTTCCACATATAAGCATAAAAAAACAACCCCCTAAAATAGGGGGTTGTAGTATTTAGAAAACTATTATTTCTTAACAGTAATTCTAATTCTAGCGTACTTCTTAGAACCGTCAGTTGCAGTAGCACGAACATAAGCTGTACCCTTCTTAACTGCAGTTACCTTGAATGTTGCACCGGAATTGATTCTTGACTTAGAAACCTTAACAATCTTAGTATTTTCAGACTTAATTGTTAGCTTCTTAACATTAGCATTTGATGGATAAGCAGTAGCCTTTAGAGTAGCTGATTTACCCTTCTTTGTTAGTTTAACAAATGACTTGTTGAACTTAACTCTTGTTACAGGTTGCTTAACTGTTACCTTAATTCTCTTGCTTAGGTTTGTGTTATCCTTGCTTGTAGCAGTTACATAACATATACCCTTTGCAACAGCCTTGATAACGCCCTTAGAGTTAACTGTAGCAATCTTCTTGTTAGATGTTGTCCATTTTACACCCTTATACTGTGATGGGATGCTTCTAGGACCTACAGTAGCCTTAACAGTTGTTGCCTTACCGGCATTTAGTGTAACGCTTCTCTTGTTAACAGAGATTGAAGTAGCAACCTTCTTAACATTAACTATACACTTAACAACCATACCTGTGTTTGAAACAGCCTTGATGATTGTCTGACCACTAGCCTTAGCAGTAAATGTAGCAGTTTCTGTACAGTATAGCTTACCTTCATTGTCATATAGTCCGTTTACTGTATTAGTTGTCTGAGAAACAACACCAACTCTTGAGTTATTTACTGACCATGTAACTGTCTTTTCAGTTGTATAACCAGGCCAGATACTTGCAACGATGTTGAACTTCTGACCTTCATTAACTGTAACAGTAGCCTTATCAATAGTCATCTTATTAATTTCGATAACCTGACCCGGCTTTGTTGTTGGAGTTGTTTCAGAAGTTGGAACTGGAGCAGTAGTTGCAGTTGTTGCTGTTGTAGCAGTTGTTGCAGTAGTTGCTGTTGTTGCTGTTGTAGCTGTTGTAGCAGTTGTAGCAGTTGTTGCAGTTGTAGCTGTTGTAGCTGTTGTTGCTGTAGTTGCTGTTGTTGCTGTTGTAGCAGTTGTTGCTGTTGTAGCAGTTGTTGGTTCAGGCTTCTTTTCAGCATAAGCAACAATGTTAATATCACCTGTTACCTTAGCAGTGATGATATAAGCATTACCACTCTTAACAGGTTCAATCTGCTGACCGTTCATTGTAGCAACGAATGTTACCATATCATAGCCTTCAACAGGAGCAATGATTGCACTATACATTGAGCCTTCTTCAACTGTCTTAGCATTATTAGTTGAAACTGCGTTAGTTAGCATTGCATTAACTGCATATGTCTTTGGAGCAGTTGTACCTGTTGTACCTGTTGTTGAAGAAGTTGTTGTTGATGTTGTTGAAGATGTTGTTGTAGGTTCTGGTGGAATTAGACTTGCATAAGCAGAAATTGTAATATCACCTGAAGCAACAACACTGATTAGATATGTACCATCTGTGTTCTTATTTACAGGAACAATTTCACCATTTGAAACTAGAACTACTGTTGAGATTTCATAACCCTTAACAGGTGAAAGAACTGCAGTATAAACTTCGTTCTTGTTAACAGTTGTAGCGTTATTATTTGTAACAACATTAGTTAGGTTGTTTGTTACCTTGAATGTAGTTCTTGGTGGAACTGTTGTTGTACTTGTTGTTGAAGTAGTACTTGTTGTTGATGAAGATGTTGTTGTAGGTTCTGGTGGAATTACATTTGCGTAAGCAGAAATTGTAATGTCACCTGTTGCAGGTACACTGATTAGATATGTACCGTCAGCATTCTTACTTACAGGAACAACTTCGTTATTAACGATTAGAACTACTGTTGAGATTTCGTAACCCTTAATAGGGGATAGAAGTGCAGTATAAACCTTGCCTTCTTCAATAGTTGTTGCACTATTGTTTGTTGTAACATTAGTTAGGTTGTTTGTTACCTTAAATGTCTTAACAGGAGGCTTAGTTGCGCTTGAAGCAGTTGTAGCACTTGTTGCTGTTGTAGCAGTTGTTTCTGTTGTTGATGATGTTGTTGGTGGAATTACGATTTCGTTTGCATAAGCAGAAATTGTAATGTCACCTGTTGCTGGTACTGTTACTAGGTATGTACCATCAGCATTCTTATTTACAGGAACAACACTACCGTTTACTACCATGATTACTGAAGAGATTTCATAACCCTTAACAGGAGATAGTACTGTTGTATAAACATCATTCTTTTCAATTTCTTCAACCTTATTTGAAGAAACAACATTAGTTAGGTTGTATCTAACCTTTACCTTTTCAACAGGCTTTGTTGTACTTGTTGCAGTTGTAGCTGTTGTTGCTGTTGTTGCAGTAGTAGCAGTTGTTGCTGTTGTTGCTGTTGTAGCTGTTGTAGCAGTTGTTGCTGTTGTAGCTGTTGTAGCAGTTGTTGCTGTTGTAGCAGTTGTTGCTGTTGTTGCTGTTGTAGCTGTTGTAGCTGTTGTAGCTGTTGTAGCAGTTGTTGCTGTTGTTGCTGTTGTAGCAGTTGTTGAAGATGATGTAGTTGTAGGTGTTGGTAAAGATGTTTCCTGTTCCCAAACAAATGGATTTTCAATATTACCAAAGTTTACATAGTTAGTACCATCAACTGCACTTAGAACTTCAAATACAGCATTAGCATAGTAGTCATAGTTTGCTTCATTAATCTTGAATGTAGCACTAATGAACTTACCCTTTGTTCTAAAGTCATATGGATTTAGTGGTGATACACCGGTAAATACAATCTTGCCTGCTGGAGCAGTGTTGCACATTAGACCTGGTAAATCTTCTCTAATATAGAATGACTTAAGTTCGATACCGGTAGTATCGCTAGTTGACTTGTTACCATAGTAGAAATAACCCTGGAAGTCTTCACAAAGTTTTTCTGTCTGGATGTAATATGTAACTGTTACTTCATCTCCAACCTTAACATCCTTACCATTGAATGTTGTCTTTGATGGACGAGGAGCAGTTGTAGCTGTTGTTGCTGTTGTTGCTGTTGTAGCTGTTGTTGCTGTTGTAGCAGTTGTTGCAGTTGTAGCAGTTGTTGCTGTTGTAGCTGTTGTAGCTGTTGTAGCAGTTGTAGCAGTTGTTGCTGTTGTAGCAGTTGTTGCTGTTGTAGCAGTTGTAGGTGTTGGTACAGATGTTTCCTCTTCCCAAACGAATGGATTTTCAATCTTACCAAAGTTTACATAGTTAGTACCATCTACTGCACTTAGAACTTCAAATACAGCGTTAGCATAGTAGTCATAGTTTGCTTCATTAATCTTGAATGTAGCACTAATGAACT
>ERZ1106941.2035-NODE-2035-length-16836-cov-4.202968_pt1 | contig 16836 bp, 16 predicted proteins | sample MGYA00403670_ERZ1106941 | MGnify/ENA primary metagenome ERZ1106941 (study PRJEB35170, sample SAMEA104062400) | human gut metagenome | biome: human gut; feature: human-associated habitat; material: faeces | place: Denmark | collected 2012-06-04 ...
TGGAGTATCGCCTTGCCAAGGCGAGGGTCGCGGGTTCGAATCCCGTCTCGCGCTTTATTTTTTTGAAAAAACATAATTAGAGAATAAGAACCTGTTAGTGTTGATGCACTAGCAGGTTTTTTGTCAGAAAATAAGCGCTTGCCTGTATGTGTGAAAGATGGTATACTGTCAACGAAAAAAAGAAAAAAGGTGAGAATATGAAAATTGTGGTATTAGATGGATATACAGAAAATCCTGGCGATTTAAGCTGGGATGGTTTTCGCCAGTTTGGAGAAGTAATTGTATACGACAGAACACCGAAAGAACTGATCTTATCTCGTATGGATGGGGCAGAGGTTGTCTTTACTAATAAGGTTGTCATCACAAGAAAGATCATTGAGGCAAGCCCGGCACTTCGTTTTATAGGTACATTGTCAACTGGCTATAATACAGTAGATTTAGAGGCAGCGGATGAGCGACAAATACCGGTCAGCAATATTCCTTCTTACAGTACACAGGCAGTTGCACAGCTTACAATGGCATTGTTGTTAGAGATATGTCATCATGTAGGGGCACATTCAGCTCAGGTTATGGCTGGAAAATGGAGCAATTGTCCTGATTTTTGTTTTTGGAGTTATCCATCAATGGAGCTTGCTGGAAAGACAATGGGAATCATTGGATATGGAAATATTGGACAGGCAGTTGCACGTTTGGCAGTTGCGTTTGGTATGAATGTGATTGCATATGGTCATCATGGAATCAAAGAAGAACTTCTGACAGATCATGTACGTTCAGTAAGCCTTGAGGAATTATATAAGGAGTCAGATGTAATTAGCCTGCATTGTCCATTAACTAAGGAAAACATGGCAATGATTAGAAAAGACAGCATAGCAAAAATGAAGGATGGTGTAATTTTGCTAAACACAGCAAGAGGTCCGCTGATTTGTGAACAAGATTTAAAAGAAGCACTTGTTTCTGGCAAGGTTAGTTATGCGGCAATGGATGTTGTGGAGACTGAACCAATTCCAGAAGATAGTCCACTTTTAAGCGCACCGAATGTATTGATTACGCCACATATTGCATGGGCAGCAAAAGAAACAAGACAGCGATTGATGGATATAGCTGTTGAAAATTTAAGCGCTTATGTACATGGAAAACCGATTCATGTAGTTAATTTAAAGTCAAAAGGATAAAGAAAATGAATTTATTGTCTTTGGAACAAGCACAAAAAAGTTATGGAGAAAAAGTACTGCTAAAGCAGGCCAACTTTTATTTGAATGAAGGTGAGAAGGTTGGAATAATTGGAATTAACGGAACAGGAAAAACAACACTTCTTCGTATATTGGCAGGAACAGAAGTGCCAGATGAGGGAAGCCGTACAGTGGCTAATCATGTTGTACTTCGTTTCCTGGAACAAAATCCGCAGATGCCGGCTGATATGAGTGTTTTGGAGTATGTGCTGCAGGGAGAAAAGGAAGAAGATCGATGGATTCTTGAGTCAGATGCCAAGACATTGCTGATGACTTTTGAACTGAATGATTTTAATCAGCCATGTGGTCAGCTTTCAGGCGGTCAAAAGAAACGCGCTGCGCTTGCTAAGACGCTTCTTCGTCCAGCAGATATTTTGATTTTGGATGAGCCAACAAATCATCTTGATACAAAGATGGCTGATTGGCTGGAAGATTATCTCAGACGCTATCGCGGAGCCATGATTATGGTAACACATGATCGATATTTTCTTGATCAGGTAACAAATCGCATCACAGAATTAGATCATGCAAGTTTATATTCATACGAGACAAATTATTCGGGCTATCTGCAAAAAAAGGCAGAACGAGAGCAAAATGAAGATTCTGCAGCAGCAAAACGGAAGAATTTGTTACGAACTGAGCTGGAATGGTTAAATCGTGGTGCACGTGCGCGCTCTACAAAGCAGAAGGCTCATATCCAGCGAATTGAAAATTTACAGGAGCAGCGTGGACCAGTTAGAGATCGCACTGTGCAGCTGGACAGTGTTGCAAGCCGTCTTGGAAAGACAACGCTTGAAGTGGAAGGCCTGGCAGGTGGCTATCCGGGTCATGAGTGCTTTCATGATTTTTCCTATATTTTTCTAAAAGGAGACAGAATTGGAATTGTAGGACAGAATGGGTGCGGAAAAACTACACTTATGAAGATTTTAGCAGGAACAATTATGCCGCTTCGAGGTACACGAACAGTAGGTATGACGCTTAAGATTGGTTATTATACACAGGAGATTGCATCAGATCCGTCAGCAGGTGTTGCCTATATGGATCCGAATAAGAAAGTGCTTGATTATATTCGTGATACCGCAGAATATGTTCGTACACCAGAGGGAAGCGTGTCTGCATCCGTTATGCTTGATAGATTTTTATTCCCGCCAGTCGTGCAGCAGCAGCTGATTAAAAGTCTTTCTGGAGGAGAAAAGAAGAGGCTCTATCTTCTTCGTGTCCTTATGGAAGAACCAAATTTTTTGATTTTGGATGAGCCGGCCAATGACCTTGACATTCGCACGATGGAAGTTCTTGAAGATTATCTTGACTGTTTTGAAGGAATTGTGGTAACTGTATCACATGATCGATACTTTTTGGATCGTTGTGTGCGCCGTATGTTTGCCTTTGAAGAAAATCACACATTGCGCCAGTATGAAGGCGGTTATAGTGATTATGCAGCTGTGAAACAAGCTGAGGAGGAAGAAAAACAAAGAGCAGAGCGCGAAAAGGAAAAGAAAAAACAGCAAAAGGCAGAAGAAGTAACGAAAAAACCGGCAAGAGAGCAGAAACTTCGCTTTAGTTACCTTGAACAGCGAGAATATAATACTATTGAAGAAGATATTCAAACGCTGGAGGAAACAATTGAACAGCTTGAAAAGGATATGGATGCGGCGGCGACTGATTTTGTGCGTCTGAGAGAGTTGTCAGAGAAAAAAGAACAAAGCGAAGCACTCCTTGAACAAAAAATGGAACGTTGGGTGTATTTAAGTGATTTGGCAGAGCGTATTGAGGCTCAAAAAAATAGTTAAAATAAATTAGAAAGGTAAGAGAATCATGAATACAAAGAGTTTTTTAATTAAGGATACTACAAAAGAAGAACGTATTGCACTGATAAAAGAGTGGATTCCAGATGATGATGGCTGCAGCGATAATTGTGGAATAAGCCTGTGGGATATGTATGATGCTTATATTAAGGGAGAAAAGGAAATTTCACAGATCAATATGGAATTTAGAGCAAGCTATTACACAGAAGGAGAGCTTGAAGAAAAGGCACCTGGATGTGGACAGGGATATACAAGACGATAAGTAATACAAAAAAAGCTGATGCAGAACAATGAAAAGATTGTCTGTATCAGCTTTTTTTGTTGACAAATCATTGAAAATTTGATATAACAATAACATAAAAGTAGCATAACTTAATTAAAAAGAAATTTACTACCAAGTCAATAAAGGAGGCAGCTTATGGAGGAGAGTCAGACATCATCTAAAAAAAGGCGAAGAAATTCTGCAGAAAAGCTGTTGGCAAAACAAAAAGACTATACGTTCAGCAGTGAAGATTTGTTGACGCTTGATCATTGGGAACAAACATTAAAAAACCAGAGAACACGGTCAACATATATTGGTGCAATTTTGTTAGTTTGTGATTATTACCGAAAACCGATTCACGAGATTACACCAGAAGAATGGGTTTTGTATGTAAATAGTGTAATGCCAGATCAAATTGTAAAGCGTGAGATTTCTGTTTCTACATCGCGAATACGTTATTATGCCATTATTGGTTTTCTGGATTTTTACAGTATGAATCATCCATCGTATGCAGAGACGTCAGATCAGTTTTTAAATCCAGCGCATGCACCAACACCAAAGGTGAACAAATATCCAACGGCTATACAGATGGCATCTATTTTGCAGGCAATGAAGAAGGCAGATATTCAGGTGTATGTTGCAGCGCTTCTCGCTTATGAATGTGCACTTGCGCCGAGTGAGATTATTGAGCTTCAGACTAGCTCATTCATCAGAAACGGAGAGGATGGAACATGTATGCTGTCCGTTCCTGGTAAGGCAAAACGTTTGATAGTTATACGAGAAGACTTGATGGAAGAGATCGAGCACTTTTTTTCAATGGGCGGATATTATGGCGATGACTGGCTTTTACACAATAAATATGGCGGGCAGATGAGGGCGTCTGTTTTGCAGAGAGCATGCAGAAAGGCACAGCAGGAAGTAATTAATGCAGGTATCATATTAGAGCCATATTCACTGATTTCAATCCGAAGTGCGGCAATTCATCGCTTCTTGATGTCAGATGGTGCAAAGGGTACTAGTACGGCACAATATGCAGGAATCAGTGAGGCATATGCGCTTCAGATGCAAAGTGTCGGGTTGGCATCAGCTGTCCAGCTTCCGGGAACGAAGCGTGGCTACACTATTTCAGATCTGCTTGATTCCTCAAATGAAGAAAGCAGCAAAAAAACACAACAGAAATAAGAAAGGAATGCAGCGAATGGGACAAAGTGAAGAACAGTTGGAGAGTCAATGGGACAAAATGTTGAAAATTAAAACTACAGGGCGTGATGACAGTCATGCAGATGCCTTTTGTTATCCATATGAACCAACACCATATTGTGTATTAGAGCGCTTGGCTAACAGCGGTTTGATTCAAAAAAAGCAGAAAGTCTTGGATTATGGAACAGGAAAGGGAAGAGTGTGTTTTTTTCTTTCATATCAGACGCGCTGCCATAGTGTTGGTATTGAGTATGATGAGCGTATTTTTGCAGGAGCAGAACAAAACAGAGAAAATGCGGTTTCAGGTGCGCGTACACAATTTGTTCTTGCCAATGCAGAAAGTTATGAAGTACCATCAGATGTGAGTTTTTGCTATTTCTTTAATCCATTTTCGGTAGAAATCCTAAAGAGAGTAGTAGCAAGGATTCTTGAATCTTATTATGAGAATCCAAGGCCGATTCAGCTTATGTTTTATTATCCGTCAGATGAATATGTAAGTTTTTTGATGACGCAAGATGAGCTGATGTTTTCTGATGAGATTGACTGCAGAGATTTGTTTGATGGAAATGACAGCAGAGAGAAGATTTTGGTGTTTGATGTGGGGTAAGTTGGAAAGCTAATTTGGGGTGGAGTATATAAAATACATAACATAAAAGTAGCATAACTTATAAAGAATAAAATTTTCCACCCAAAACTTCCCTTTCAAAAATACACACATTTACCCAACAAACCACCACTAAAATTTTGATTCAAAAATTTAATAAAAAGAAAGAGAACTGAAAGAAAACTATATGACAATTAGAAAACCAGAATATTATGATGAATTTGTCTGCACTGCCAATAAATGTCCATTCACCTGCTGCCGTGAGTGGAAAATCGAAGTGGATGACGAGACAAATGAAAAATGGAAGAAATTACAAGCACCAGAGAATGTATATCCAGTTCGAAAGAATATGAGCCAATACACACAAAAAAAGGACAACATGCGCGTAATTGCATTAAATAAAAAACATATATGTCCTTTCTTAAATGAACAAAAGCTGTGCCGTCTGGTATGTACATTTGGCGATGACGTTTTATCAAAGACATGCCGTGTTTTTCCAAGAGAAATTCATAAGTTTTTAGATCAAGAAGAATTTTTCCTTATGCCGTCATGTCCAGCTGTTATTGACTTGATGAAAAAATATCCAGATTGTAAATATATTGAAATGGATACTGAAAACATAGAAGGAAAGAAGAATACTGAATTTAGTGAATTAAATTTTTTAAGAAATGTACGCAGCATATTTTCTGATTGGATGAGAAGAAAAGAATTTGATCCACAGGAAAATTTAAAACATATTTTCTTTGCTGCACTTGAACTATGGCGTATTTGGCAGGAAAACAGTAATGAAGATTTCTTATTTTCAGATGATTTCAATGCTCAGATTAAAAAGAATCTTAAAGAGTATAAAACACAAAAGCTTCAAAAAGAACTGGCGGATGCCATTTCGAAAATTCCTTCTGATCAGGAATCAGCCATTTTTGAACAAAATGAATTGTTTTTAGATTTGACAACTAATTATGAAAGAGAAGGCTTGTATAAGAGTGAGCTAAAGGATGTGCTTAACAAAGCAAGACTAATTGAGGAAGAAAACAGCACATTCCTTTTGGAACAGAAAAGAAAATTTAATGATCATTTTTCAAAATGGCAGGAATTATTTAGAAGCTTTCTGACAGCAGAAATTGAATCAGACTGTCTGCTTCCTGATGGAAACCTGCAGGATTTTATTGTTCATCTGGAATGGATTGCACTTGAATATACAGCGATCAAACAATTTCTCTTTCTGGATTGGATGCAAAATGGTTCGTTGACATATGAAAAGATACGCGACACAATCACGTTAGTTTGTCGTATGACTGGATATGAGGAAGATGACATTTACGAGTACATGCAGGATTGTTTTGATGATGTTGTGTGGGAGTGGGGATATTTGGCATTTATTTTGACGTAATGGAGGAATGATGTAATGAGATTATTATTTCGACAGAGATTTTTTTCATGGTTTGACAGCTATGATATTTACAATGATAATGAAGAAACTGTATATACAGTAAAAGGTCAGCTTTCAATTGGACATTGCCTGACGATTTATGATGCAAATAATAATCGCATAGGAATGGTACAGGAAAAGTTTTTAACATTTCTTCCTAAATTTGAAATCTACGAATATGATCTGCAAAATAATTGTCGGTATATTGGCCAAATCAGCAAGGAATTTACTTTTTTTAAGCCAAGATATAATATTGATTTCAATGGCTGGCAGATTGAGGGAAGCTGGACTGAGTGGGATTATTCTATCTTAGATTCAAACGGACGAAATATTGCGCAAATCTCAAAGGAACTGTTTCATATGACAGATACTTATGTATTAGATATTGCACGACTATCAGATGCATTGCATGTATTAATGTTTGTTTTGGCTATGGATGCAGAAAAATGTTCTAGAAATAATTAAATAAAGACCTTCCACTGTTCATTTTTCAACGAACAACTGGAAGGTCTTTATTAATTATTATAAATGCGATTCAGTTTTACCTGTCAGTGTATGGCGGTAAACATGGAAGAAATATATATTTTCCGCAATTGCAGTGATTCCCCAAGAGAATACATATAGGATGTATAGCGACTGAATGGTATGGAAATAGGCGAATATCGTATATATCCAGATGATACGAAATACGCATGATCCCATAACAACAACAAAAGTAGGAACAGCTGTCTTTCCAAGACCTCTTGAGGCAGCAATGGAAGCATCCATAAAAGCCGAGGCACTATAAGAAAGCGCCATAATGGAAAGTCTTGTAATACCAGCTTCCACAACAGCCTTATCACTTGTAAACAGATAAAGAAACGGATATCTTGCAAGATAAATGCCTACACCAAGTACTAAGCTTGTAATAAAAGAGTAAAACAAACATATCAAATAGGTTTGCAGAATACGTTTCTTTTTCCGTGCACCAAAATTTTGGGCAATAAAACTGGAACAGGCTGTATAAAAAGCAGCCATCATATCATATACAAGAGGATCTGCATTTGCAGCGGCAGAATTTCCTTCTACAAGAACATGGTCAAAGGAATTGACACTGCTTTGCACAAACAAATTGGCGAAGGCAAATAGTGAGTACTGGAAAGCAGAAGGAATTCCAATTTGTAAAATACCGACTGCTTTTCTTTTGTCAAAGCGAATTTCTGATAAACGCAGACAATATTTTTCCTTTCCTGTCAACAGCGCCCGCAAGATTAAAAATGCAGAGATGAACTGTGAAATCATACTTGCAAGTGCAACACCAGCAACACCAAGGTGACATACAATAACAAAGAATAAATTTAAAATGACATTTACAACACCTGCGAAAGCAAGATAATATAGCGGTCGTTTCGTATCTCCGGCAGCGCTAAGCACCGCATTTCCAAAGTTATATAATCCAAGTGCAGGCATACCAAGCAGATAGATTCGAAGGTACAATACAGCTCCATCAATAAGTTCATCCTTTGTATTCATTAAAGCAAGAATATTGTGAGAAAAAAGAATGCCAAATACAGTTATTAAAATACCACCTGCCAGACAGATAATTACCGCAGTATGTACAGTGCGCTTTAACCCTTCATCATCCTTTGATCCAATGTGAAGTGCAGTTAGTGCGTTTACACCGCTGGCAAGACCAAGCAAAATTCCAGTAAATAACGTGACAAGAATGCTGGTAGAACCAACAGCACCGAGTGCAATCGCTCCTGCAAATTTTCCTACTACTGCCACGTCTGACATATTAAACAAAACCTGCAGGATGTTTGTAAACATCAGCGGAACGCTGTACACAAAAATTTTTTTCCAAAGGGATCCGCTGCATAGATCCATTTCATGTGATTTGCTGCTCATAAAAAATAGTTACTCCTTTTAGTAGATGCTCTCACTATCATAACGCTAAAATAAAAAAAAGCAAGCGAAAAAACAACAATATAATAATCGAAGCAAAATATCTCTTGTGCAACGCCTGTATTTATGTTATGATATTTTAGATAAAAACGAAAAAAGTTGAAATGGAGGAGAAGCAATGCGTATTTTGGTTGAAAATGGACGGCTTTTGGACCCTTCCAGGGAACTTGACGTTCAGGAAAGCCTGTGGATCGAGGATGGCATCATCTGCGAGAAACAGGCTTTTTCTGCGAATCAGGCTGATCGCGTGATTGATGCAGCCGGTGGTTGGGTTGTGCCAGGTTTGATCGATCTTCATGTTCACTTCCGTGATCCGGGACTTGAATATAAGGAAACTATTGAAACAGGATGCTTGGCAGCAGCACATGGCGGTTATACAACTGTATGCCCTATGCCAAACACAAAGCCTTCAACTGATTGCCCTGAGGTGGTAAAGGAAGTTCTTGACAAGGCATCAGCAGCATGTGGTGTTCATGTTCTTCCAGTTGGTGCTGTTACGGTAGGTCAAAAGGGTGAACAGCCAACTGATGTTGCAGCATTAAAGGCAGCTGGAATTGTTGCAATCAGCGAGGATGGAAAATCCGTTATGAATTCTGAGGTTTATCGTGAAGCAATGCTGCAGGCAGCTGAATGTGATATTCCAGTATTTGCTCATTGTGAGGATATTAATCTTGTTCACGGTGGCTGCATGAATGCAGGAAAGCGTGCAAAAGAACTGGGTCTTCCAGGTATCTCAAATGCAGTAGAGGATATTATTACAGCAAGAGATATTCTGCTTGCAAATGAAACAGGTGCACAGCTTCATTTGTGTCACTGCTCGACAAAAGAAAGCGTTAATCTGGTAAAGTGGGGCAAGGAGATGGGTGTTAAGCTGACGGCAGAAGTCTGCCCGCATCACTTTGCACTTTCAGATGAGGATATTCCATCAGCAGAAGATACGAACTATAAAATGAATCCGCCGCTTCGTTCTAAGGAAGATGTAGAGGCTATTAAGCAGGCATTAAAGGATGGCGTTATGGAGGTTATCTCAACAGATCATGCACCTCATCATGCTGACGAGAAGGCAAAGCCATTTACACAGGCACCATTTGGTATTGTTGGATTAGAGACAGCAGTTGCACTTACAATAACAAACCTTGTCCGTACAGGTTGGCTGACACCAATGCAGATGATCGCTTATATGAGTACAAATCCAGCAAAGGTTCTTGGAATTGATAAGGGAACATTAAAGCCTGGAAGCTGTGCAGACGTCACAGTCATTATGCCAGATGAATCTTATGTCATTGATGCAGCTTCTTTTGCTTCAAAGGGAAAAAATACCCCGTTTGATGGCGAGAAGGTATGGGGACGTGTTGCATTAACTATTGCCGATGGAAAAATCATTTATGAAAATGAGCAATAAAAATTGAAAATCAAATACAGGAAGGAGATAAAAAATGATTAACAAACTTGTTAGCAAAATCAAAAAAATGGGAGCACCAGTTGTAGTAGGCCTTGATCCAATGTTAAATTATGTGCCGGAATTTGTTCAGAAGAAGGCATTCGAGGAGTACGGAGAGACCTTAGAGGGAGCAGCAGAAGCAATCTGGCAGTTTAATAAGGCAATTGTAGACCAGATCTATGATATCGTGCCTGCTGTAAAGCCGCAGATTGCTATGTATGAGCAGTTTGGTGTTCCGGGCGTTGCTGCATATAAGAAGACTGTTGATTACTGTAAGTCAAAGGATCTTGTTGTAATCGGTGATGTAAAGAGAGGCGATATCGGTTCTACCTCTGCTGCATATGCAGTTGGTCATCTGGGAAAAGTAACTGTTGGAAGCAAAAAAATTGCTGCATTTGATGAAGATTTCGCAACTGTAAATCCTTATCTTGGAACTGATGGAATCAAGCCGTTTGTTGATGTATGCAAGGAAGAAAAGAAGGGTATTTTTGTTCTTGTTAAGACTTCTAATCCTTCAAGTGGTGAGTTCCAGGATCGTCTGATCGATGGAAGACCGCTGTATGAGCTTGTTGGCGAGAAGGTTGCTGAATGGGGCGCTGATGCAATGGGCGACGAATACAGCTACGTTGGCTGCGTTGTTGGTGCAACATATCCAAAGATGGGTGAAATCTTACGTAAGGTAATGCCAAAGAGCTACATCCTTGTTCCAGGTTACGGTGCTCAGGGCGGTACTGCTGCAAGTCTTCGTCCATACTTTAATGAGGATGGTCTTGGTGCAATTGTAAACTCCTCAAGAGGAATTATTGCAGCTTATAAGCAGGAAGCATACAGCAAGTTTGGACCAGAGCATTTTGCAGAAGCATCAAGAGCAGCAGCAGAAGCAATGATCGCAGACATTGCATCCATCTTCTAAAATTGATTAGAAAGGGTTTTGATAACGTATGAAAAAGAAGGAACGTGCGGTTGTTCTCTCACAGGAATGTATCGCTACCGATATTTACAGCATGTGGATTGAGACACCGGACATCGCAGCAGAAGCGATTCCAGGTCAGTTTATAACATTATACACAAAGGATGCAGACAAGCTTCTTCCAAGACCAATCAGTCTATGTGAAATTGATAAGGAAAATGGACGTTTGCGCATCGTATATCGAATTGCCGGAGCAGGAACAAAGGAGTTTTCTGCCTATAAGGCAGGCGATGTTGTCGAGATTATGGGACCGCTTGGAAATGGCTTTTCGGAAACTGGAAAAAAGCCAATGGTAATCGGAGGTGGAATCGGTATTCCGCCAATGCTTGGTCTGGCAAAAAGTCTTAAGGAATCTGGAAGTGATGTGACTGCCGTTTTAGGCTATCGAAGCGAACTGTTTTTACAGGATGAGTTCGCATCCAGCAGCAGCGTTTACAATGCAACAGAGGATGGAAATAGCGGAACAAAGGGTACTGTAATTGACGCAATAAAGGAAAATAACCTTGATGCAGATATAATCTTTGCCTGTGGTCCAAAGCCAATGCTTCGTGCAATTAAAGAGCTTGCTGCACAAAAAAAGATTCCATGTTATATTTCTCTTGAGGAGCGTATGGCATGTGGAATCGGAGCTTGTCTTGCATGTGTATGTCAGACAAAAAATGTGGATGGTCATTCAAATGTGCATAACGCCAGAGTCTGCAAGGACGGTCCTGTATTTAAAGCAGAGGAGGTAGAGCTGTGAGTATGAATATGACTGCAGAAAAAAATGCACCTGCTTTTGATACAAGTGTTACAATCGCAGGTGTAACCTTAAAAAATCCGGTTATGACTGCATCAGGCACATTTGGTTCTGGTGCGGAATATAGTGAGTTTGTTGACTTAAACAAATTAGGAGCTGTTGTGACAAAGGGTGTAGCCAATGTACCGTGGCCGGGCAATCCAACACCAAGAATTGCAGAGACACATAGCGGTATGCTCAATGCGATTGGTCTTCAAAATCCTGGTATAGATCTGTTTTGCAAGCGCGATATTCCGTATTTAAAGCAGTTTGATACAAAGATCATCGTAAATGTGTGCGGAAGAAGTACAGAAGATTATTTAGAGGTAGTGGAGCGCCTTGAAAATGAGCCTGTTGATATGCTTGAGATTAACATTTCCTGCCCAAATGTTAAAGAGGGCGGAATTGCTTTTGGACAGGATCCCAAGGCAGTCGAGGCAATCACAAAGGCTGTAAAAACAAAGGCAAAGCAGCCTGTAATTATGAAGTTAAGCCCTAATGTAACAGATATTACTGTTATGGCAAAGGCAGCAGAGGCCGGCGGTGCTGATGCAATTTCTCTTATTAATACTCTGACAGGAATGAAGATCGATATTAACCGTCAGTGCTTTGCACTTGCAAATAAGACAGGCGGTCTTTCAGGTCCGGCAATAAAACCTATTGCTGTACGTATGGTTTACCAGGCAGCAAATGCAGTTTCGATTCCTGTAATCGGAATGGGAGGTATTGCTTGTGCAGAGGATGCACTGGAATTTATTCTGGCAGGTGCAAGCGCAGTAAGCATTGGAACAGCAAACTTCTTTAATCCATATGCAGCAGAAGAGACTGTGCAGGGAATTGAAGCATATATGCGCGAGAAAAAGGTTGACCGTCTGACCGATCTGATCGGAATTGTAAAGTAAAAGATGGAAAGTCTTGAATATTAAGGTATTCTATGATATAATCATTTGCCGTAAAACGCAAACAAAAAAGGAGATTTCTGGTATGGAACAGTACAAGAAGGAATTTATTGAATTTATGATTGACTGCCAGGTTTTAAAGTTTGGCGACTTTGTAACTAAGAGTGGCAGAAAGACACCATTTTTTGTAAACACAGGTTATTACCGCACAGGTTCTCAGTTAAAGAAGCTCGGTGAGTATTATGCAAAGGCAATTCATGAGAGCTTTGGCAGTGATTTTGATGTGCTGTTTGGACCTGCTTATAAGGGAATTCCACTGTCTGTAACAACTGCTATCGCTCTTAGTGATGAGTTCGATACCGATGTGCGCTACTGCTCTAATCGTAAGGAAGTAAAGGATCACGGCGATGTCGGCATTTTGCTTGGCGGTCCGATCAACGATGGCGACCGTGTTATGATGATCGAGGATGTAACTACATCTGGCAAGTCCATTAATGAGACAATGCCGATCATTCAGGCACAGGGCAACGTGACCGTAACTGGTCTTTGCGTTTCTGTTGACCGTATGGAGAGAGGAACAGGAGAGAAGAGCGCTATTGCAGAGCTTGAGGAGAAGTTTGGCATCCGTATCCGTGCGATTGTTACAATGCAGGAAGTAATTGAACATCTTTACAACAAGCCATACAAGGGCAAGATCATTATTGATGATACCATTAAAGCAGCAATTGATGAGTATTATAAGCAGTATGGTGCAAAATAAAAATCAAGCAAAAATTGAAGAAAGGTTTGGGTGATGATATGGAACAAAAGCTGTATAAAACGGTTAATTCCGCAGGAATCTCCAGTATTGTTACTGGTATCATTGCAGTAGTAGCAGGACTTGCCTGTGTGGCTGGCGGTATCCTGGCATTGATTCAGGGTGGCCGTCTCTTAGGGGCACGAAAGAATATCCTGTTCTGATAAGCCAAAGGGGTTTTTATGGAAGCACAGAAAGTTGAGCGCAGCAATGCCGCACGATACGGTGTGCGCAGAGTTTCCTGGCAGGGAATTGCTTCAAGTATACTTTTAATCATCCAGATCATTCTTCTTTTTTCTGCCGTTTATCTGTCATATCTGGAAGAAGGAAAGGGTGGACTTATTGTCGGTATACTAGGAGTAGCAGCCTTTGTTCTGGCGATTGTCAGTGTCGGACTTTCCATCTGGGGACTCTTAAAAAAAGAGCAAAATCATGCAGGCTGCATGGTCGGAGGAATCGGCAGCCTCTTGATTGCGGCAGGAATTATAATAATCTGTACGATATTGTAAATACATATTCGTTCAAACGATTTTAGTTCAAATGATTTTATATTGAAAGGAAACTGTCTATGACATCAAATAGAAAGGAAAGGTTAGCACTCGTTACAAAAAGGCTGGAAGATGAAATTGTGCAGCAGAATGATTTTTTCCATTCCTGCTGTGAGCTGGCACTTGGCTGTAAAATCAGCGAAGAATCACACGCATACTTAAGCTATCGTGTATGCCGCGAAACACTAGGACATAAAAACGGTGTTTATCTGTGTCTTCTTTATGCACAGCTATACGCTGCAAACTGCCTGCTGACAACATACGGCAGCCAGATTGATGAGCAGCTGCGTGACGAGTTTACCTGCGTTAACAGGGAGCTTCTTTCACAGATTCTTTTGATGACAGCGCAGCATGACGGACCTGAGCAGATACGTGATGCACTGTATTGGTTTTACAGTGATTACTGTGAACTATTTGTACAGCTGCATGCGGTACTGCTTTCTAATAATGTTTCGCTTACATTTGGCGGTCCCTTTTTAATTAGCACATTACAGGACAACAATCTAAAACAATGGCAGCAGCATATGTGGGACTGTGGACTTTATCTGGGAAAACGCTTTGAGGAGCGCTTTTTTCAGTCAGTAAAAAAAGTCTTTTCTCAGCCTGAAAACACAAATTGTTTTGACTGCTATATAAACCTGTTTCCAAAGCAGGTATCTATTGATACACCTGTAAATGAAGGCTTTCTGCTGACTTTGTGGCAAAAAAAGCAGTGGGAGCAAATGACTACTCAGCTTCGCCTTATGGCTAAGTGATAGATTAAGCAACACCAAAATAGCATTACCATCATAATAACAACTAGGAGGAATCAAAATGGAACCATTGGTAGGTATTATCATTGGCAGTGACTCTGACCTTGGTGTCATGAGTAAGACAGCAGAGATTTTAGACAAACTGGAGATCCCGTATGAGTTTAGCATCATCTCTGCACACCGGACTCCGGACAGAATGTATGAATATGCAAGACAGGCAAGAAAAAGAGGTTTAAAAGCAATCATTGCAGGAGCCGGCGGAGCAGCTCATGTTCCAGGCATGGTTGCTGCTATGACAACCGTTCCTGTAATTGGCGTTCCGATTCAGGCAAAAGCACTTGACGGCATGGATGCACTCTTCTCTATCTGCCAGATGCCTCCGGGAATCCCGGTTGCCACAGTTGCCATTAACGGTGCTTTAAATGCAGGTATTCTTGCAGCAAAAATCATTGCTACAAATGATGAAGCACTGGCAGACCGCCTTGAGGCTTATGCTACAAATATGAAGGAAACCGTTGAGAAAAAGGCTGCAAAGCTGGAAAGCATCGGTTACAGCGAGTATTTAAAGCAGATGCAGTCAAAATAATTATTAAAAATGACTTGCACAAATTAAAAATCACAAAACACGTATACCACATCACTACTACATAAGTGCTGCAAAAAGCAGCAGAAGGAGATCAACATGGATTACAAGCACGCTGGAGTTGACATTGAGGCAGGTTACAAGTCAGTTGAACTGATGAAGGAGCACGTTAAGAAAACACTTAGACCAGAGGTATTAACCGGACTTGGCGGATTTTCAGGAGCATTTTCTATGGAGCGTTTCAAGCAGATGGAAAAGCCAACTCTCGTTTCTGGAACAGATGGTGTTGGAACTAAGTTAAAGCTTGCTTTCTTAATGGACAAACATGACACGATCGGTATTGACTGCGTGGCAATGTGTGTAAATGATATTGCATGTGCTGGCGGTGAGCCGCTGTTTTTCCTTGACTATATCGCATGCGGAAAGAATTATCCGGAAAAAATTGCAGATATCGTAAAGGGTGTAGCTGAGGGCTGTTTACAGTCTGATGCAGCATTGATCGGCGGTGAGACTGCTGAGCATCCAGGTCTGATGCCAGAGGAAGAGTATGATCTGGCTGGCTTTGCAGTTGGTATTGTTGATGAAAAGGATATGATCACTGGACAGGATCTTAAGGCAGGCGATGTTTTAATTGGCGTTGCTTCCAGTGGTGTTCATTCAAATGGATTCTCTCTTGTTCGTAAGATTTTTGAGATGACAAAGGAAAGTCTTGATACCTACTATGATGAATTAGGAAAGACTCTTGGTGAGGCACTGCTCACACCTACCCGCATCTATGTAAAGGCAATGAAGAGTATGAAGGATGCTGGCGTAAAGGTAAAGGCATGTAGCCACATTACAGGAGGCGGTTTCTACGAGAATATCCCGCGTATGCTCAAGGATGATACCGTTGCTGTAATCGAGAAGAACAGCTACCCGATTCCGCCAATCTTCACTTTAATGGCAAAGAAGGGAAACGTTGATGAGCAGATGATGTACAACACCTACAACATGGGTCTGGGACTTGTCATCGCAGTGGATCCGGCACAGGCAGATGCAGCCATCGCAGCTATCGAAGCAGCTGGTGAGAAGGCATACCGTGTTGGAAGCATTGAAGCTGGAGAGAAGGGTGTTATCTTAAAATGAGTAAGTTAAAGATCGCAGTGTTAGTCAGCGGCGGAGGCACCAATCTGCAGGCTATAATTGACAAGATCGCGTCTGGCGAAATCACAAACACCGAGATCGCACTCGTTTTTTCAAACAACCGTAAGGCATATGCATTGGAGCGCGCAAAAATGGCAGGGATTCCTGCCAAAGCGCTGTCTCCAAAGCAGTTTGAAAACAGAGAGGCATTTAACGATGCCGTGCTTGAGGTGATTGAAGAAAGCAAAGCTGATTTGATCGTACTTGCAGGTTGTCTTATGTATATCCCGCCAAAGCTGATTGAAAAATATCACAACCGGATTATCAATATTCATCCATCCTTAATCCCGTCCTTTTGCGGAAAGGGTTATTATGGCCTGACAGTACACGAAAAGGCACTAAAGCGCGGTGTGAAAGTGACAGGTGCTACAGTTCATTTTGTGGATGAGGTACTTGATAATGGCGATGATGTCC